>OATB01000171.1_pt1 | contig 66643 bp, 45 predicted proteins | sample 1494941 | NCBI WGS metagenome assembly OATB01 (sample SAMEA2579931, study PRJEB22360) | human gut metagenome | reverse complement strand
CACGGCTTCGTCGATGATTTGACCGGCCGTGCGAACCGTGAACAGGTCGCCAAGACCGGAATCGAAAATAATATCCGGGCTTACCCGCGCGTCGGAGCAGCTCAGTACGGCCGCTTCCGGTGCGTGTGTGTCTACAAGTGCTGCGCGTGCTTCGGCGCCACGATTCGGATGTTCCGGTTTGCCTTCCGCAAACCTGCGATTGCCTGCCAGCATGCGGCTCCATGCGCCGCTTGCTGTACCTTCGACCTCGTTCTGGTCTACAAACAGTTCGTCTGCCATTGACTCCACCCCTCATTGTTCAGGCTAGCCAACATCATACGTTTTGGTCTGACCGTTCGCTGGGAAATAGAGCGATATCTCGCTTATGTATGGCAGATTTCGTGTTCTGTCCGGTGATATTTCGCTTATGTATGGCAGTCCCAAAGGTGAAAAACCGGAAAAATGTACCCCCGAAGTGGGTTTTTCGCATGATGGTCTGCCATGTATAAGCGAGAAGGCTCATGACAAGGCTCCGATTCTGCCATATATAAGGCAGATATGGGTATGAAAAAGGGTCCCCGATCGGCAGTGCGAACGGGGACCCTGAAAGAAACTGGCTACAATCAGCCGGTGTTCTGCAGGCCTGCTGCGACACCGGACACGGTGCACAGGATCAGGTAGGTGTAGTTCTCCTTCTGTCCGTGCGTGAGCTCTTCCTTGTCCACGCGCTTGCGTAGCGAGCCGAGGGCGAGCACCTGGGTGGCGGACAGCGCATCCACGTACGGCGAGCGGATGCGGATGGCCTGGCCGAGCACGTGGCGGTGCTGCAGAGGCCACTTGTCGCCTACGATCTCGAGCACCCACTTGCGGGTGAGCTCCATCTCGTCGAGGACCTTCTTGTTGAGGTCCTCACGGTCTCCGAGGGCAAGGTACATCTTGGCGATGCGCTCGTCAGTCTTGGCCAGCGACATTTCGATGTTGTCGATGAACGTGGAGAACAGAGGCCATTCCTCATACGCTTGACGCAAGGTGTTCAAATCGCCGAACTGTTCGCACGCGGTGCCCAGGCCGTACCATGCGGCCAGATTGATGCGTGCCTGCGCCCAGGAGAAGATCCACGGAATGGTACGCAGATCGTCGAGGGACTTGGCTCCAAGGCCACGTTTGGCCGGACGGGAGCCGATCGGCAGCAGGCCGATTTCGGTCAGCGGCGTGACGGTGGAGAACCACGGTGCGAAGCCGTCGGTGTTCAGCAGGTCGAGGAAGCGGTTATGCGCGGCCTCGTCGAGCTTGTTGGCCATGTCGGCGTACTTGGCGGTCATGTCCGTATTGCGCTTCTCCACGCTTGGAGCGGACTGCAGCAGCGTTGCAGCCGCAACGGACTCGACGTGGCGGATGGCCAGTGCCGGGTTGCCGTAGCGTGCGAAGATGACCTCGCCCTGCTCAGTGAGCTTGAAGCGGCACTTTACGGAGCCGACCGGCTGTGCGAGTACGGCACGGTTAGCTGGGCCGCCGCCGCGGCCGACGGCACCACCGCGGCCATGGAACAGGGTCAGATCGATGTCATGCGATTCCGCCCACTTGGCGATGCGTTCCTGTGCGGAATGCAGGGCCAGGGTTGCGGAGGTCGGGCCAGCGTCCTTCGAGGAGTCGGAGTAGCCGAGCATGACTTCCATCTTGCCGCCGGTGGCCTTCAGACGAGCCTGGACCTCCGGAATCTTGATCATTTCCTCGAGTACGTCTACCGAGTTCTGCAGATCCTCAAGCTGTTCGAACAGCGGGATCACGTCGATGGTTGGAACATCCTTGGGATGGGAGAACGCCAGACGGTTCAGCTCGTACACGTCCCTGATGTTTTGGGCGCTCTTGGTGAAGGAGATGATGTAACGACGGGCGGCCTTGATGCCGTTGCGCTTCTGGATGGAACCAAGGGCGCGGAAGGTGTCGAGCACCTCGTGGGTCATCGGCTGCAGTTCGCCACGCTCACCGTGCAGACCATGTTCGCGGATATCCTCCAGCGCTCGGGAATGCACGACGGAGTGCTGGCGGAACTCCATCTCGACCATATGGAAGCCAAAGGTCTCTGCCTGCCAGATGAGGTCCTGCAGCGGGCCGTAGGCGGAACGTTTGGCGTTGGCTTCGGCGAGGGAGCGCTGCACGACCTTCAGGTCGGCGATGTAATCCTCGCAGGAGTGGTACATGAGATCAGCATCGCGGTCGATGGTGGCCTTCAGACGATCGGCCATGACCAGCATGACGGCACGGTGCAGCTCCTTGGTGGAGATCAGTGCGGCCTTGTCGGTCAGGCGCTCGCTCATTTCCTTCTGATGGTTCCACAGGCTCTTGAGCTCGGCACTCGGCGGAGTGGTCTCAGCTTCCATCGTCAGGTTCTTGCCAACGCGGCGGGTCTCGATTTGCAACGCGCCCAGCACGTGGTCGCTGAACTTGCGGGCCACCTGACGGCTCACCTTGGCGGTGACATTCGGGTTGCCGTCACGGTCGGAGCCGATCCAGCTTCCCGGGTGGAAGAATGCCGGGCATACCGGCGGCACGAGGCCAGCCTTATCTCCGAGGATCCAATCGTCGAAACGACGGTACACCTGTGGAATGGTATAGAACAACGTATTGTCGAAAATATCGAGAATGGTTTCAGATTCCTCAACCGGAGTCGGCTTCTTCAGTGCGATCGGAGAGGTGCGGAACAGCGCGTCAATCTCGTTGAAGAGTCGACGGGAGTTTTCCTTCTTGTCTGAACCGCCAAGCAGCTTGTGCGTTGCGAGCAGCTGGGAGATGCGACGGATTTTGCCTTCCACGGCTTTGCGGCGGGCTTCAGTCGGATGCGCGGTGAACACCGGATGGAACTCGAGCTGGTCGAGCAGTTCCTTGGCTTTGGCCGGACCCATTTCGTTAATGAGCTGGTGGTAGGCGCAGGTCATTTCGTTCACTGGGTCGACGGCTTGGGTGTCATCTACGGCGGCCTCACGGCTGTGCAGCACGGAGACACGGTAGTTCTCCTCGCATAGGTTGGCCAGATGGAAGTAGGTGGTGAAGGCGCGGGCCAGCAGTTGTGCCTCATGCACATCCGTTTTATCGATGATGTCGACGACCTTCTGCAGGTCATCCTGATTCGGATTCGTATCCGTCAGAATGCCGGAGAAGCGTTCGGCGCTAGCGTTCAGTGCGTGTTCGCGCACTTCATCGAACTTGGCCAGCAGCTTTTCATCGAATTCGCCGAGCACCTCGCGAAGAATCTGCAAACACAGATCCATTTCCTCTTTGAGGGAAGCGGGAAGATCGCGCTCCTCGGGGCCTTTGGTGCCGGTGCCGGACGAGACGATAGCTGCGTCGGCAGGCGTGATCTGTTCGTTTTCTATTGTCATCAGACCTCCTTCTCCAAACCATCGGGTTGCCCGGTCTGTCGGTCCTTCGCGGCACCTCCGCGATTGTTTTGGCCGTCTGTTGCGAGCCCACAGCCCTAAGTTCGGTCGGTAATGCACGACCATTGTATGCGCGGCAAATCGACAGTTTGGTTACGGAAATACCGAAAATGTCCGCATCGTGGTCCAGTGGTGTCCACAAGGTGAAATCGACGGAAATTTCGAAAATCCTCCGACCAGCCCACACGTTAGACCTGAACTTGTGAGCGCACAATACGAACATGAACATGAGACGAATTTCGATAGCGCGGAAAAAAGCGCTTCGGCCGTCAGCAAATTCCATACACACTCCATTCCGCTCGATATGGAAGATATCGAACGGGATTGGGACAAGCCGGTCGCTGAAGCGGGAATCGCAGCAAAAGCCAGCGTGATCGTACGCGTCGGCATGCTCGATCTCGGCGCGGGCACCGGAAGCTTCCGCGTACGCGAAATGATGCACCGCATCGCCTATCCGCTGGGCGTGCACGTGCGCGCCGACGTGAACCTCACCGACATCGAAGCCTCCTGCACCGACGGCAAAGACCGTATCACCGAAGTCGTCGACCTGCCAACCACCGGCGTCAACACGGAACGCATTTGGCTGCTCGAACACTTCGCTGACTGGTTCAACGTGAACCTCGGCAAAGGATCGATGTACCACAGCCAATCCGACGTGTCCGAAGGACTTATGCAGCATCTCGACAAGCGTGATGCGTCGCAGGTGTCGGCTGACCTGTCGAAGCGTCTTCGCGAACGTCAGAAAGCCGAACAGAATCAGGAGGGATCTGACGATCCCGTGCTCGACGCGCTTGAAATGGTGACGGAACGCGCCGAAGTGACCGATACCACCGCGCAGCCGTTGCACTTGCGTGATATCGAAGCGGCAAGCGAGCAGCATAATCGCGGTGAACGTGAAGCCGAACGTGAAACCAAGCGTGAAACTGCCGGTACGGCCAACGTTACGTCAAGCGAATCGACCACGAAAAAAGCGCGCAAAAATCGCAATCACAAGCCGCCAAAAGGTCAATACGCCGAACATTTCGACCACGTCGGAAAAGAAGCGGACCAATCGCAAGGCATCACCGTTCGCCAAGCCCACGACCGACTCGACATGATCGAACGGCGCAAACCCCTGTATTCGCCGGCGTTCGCGGGATTCGCCTCGGCCTGCGCCTGCGCATCCTTCGTGTTCCTGCTTGGTGGCGGTCCCTTCGACATGATCGGCGCGTTCATTGGCGCGGGACTTGGTCACTGGCTGCGCCGCCGCCTGTTCGCCCACCATCTCAACCAGTTCTTCGTGACGTTCGTATGCGTGGCCGTCGCGGCACTCGCCTGCACGGGCACCCTGCGATTGATTGGTATTTTCGAGCCCGTCGCATTGCAGCATGATACGGCTTACATCGGTGCCATGCTGTTTGTGATTCCTGGATTCCCGCTGATTACGGGTGGACTTGATATGGCGAAAATTGATTTTCCGTCAGGCATTCAGCGCGTTGCGTACGTGTTGTGCATTATTTTGATGGCGACGCTCGCAGGGTGGATGGTCGCTTCGATCGTGCATTTGAATCCGGAAGGATTCGAGCCGTTGGGACTCAATCCGGTTGTCAATTGCCTGTTGCGTTTCGTGTTCGCATTCATCGGCGTCTGGGGCTTCTCCACCATGTTCAACTCGCCGCAGCGCATGTGCCTTGTCGCCGCCACCATTGGCGCCATTACTGACACCTTGCGTTTGGAAATCGTTGACATGGGCGTTCCCGCCGAAGCCGGCGCATTCATCGGCGCACTGCTCGCAGGCCTGCTTGCCTCCGCATGGCGTTCTGCGGTTCATCGCAGCTGGCTCGCCCCGCATCTCGGCTACCCGCGCATCTGCCTGACCGTGCCGTCCATCGTGATCATGGTTCCCGGTTTGTACATGTATCAAGCCATGTTCCACCTCGGCCAATTCGACACCTTGAACGCCCTCGACTGGGCTTTCCGCGCGTTCATGGTGATTATCTGTCTGCCGATCGGCCTAGCCATGGCTCGCGTTATCACCGATAAGTCTTGGAGATACGATATTTGATCCGTTTCGGCATTTGGGCGCGTAAATGAGATAAATGCGATTGTCGCAATGTTCGACCGGTACATTGGGACAATCGCATATTTTTTTCAGAAGAGATTCGAAAGAAATTCGTTTCGACAGAGATTTGAAGAAAGAGATTCGAAAGAAATTCGGCTAGCAATCTAAGAAGAGAGAATTCATGGTTACCAAAGATTTTTGGGTGCTGCTGGCGATGGTCATCTATTTTGTGGCCATGCTCACCATCGGCTTCATCTACTCCAAGCGGTCCAATTCCTCCACTCGTCAGTATTTCGCGGGTGGTCGAGGCGTTGGTCCATGGCTGACGGCATTGAGCGCCGAAGCCTCCGATATGAGCGGCTGGCTGCTCATGGGACTGCCGGGCGTCGCCTACTTCACCGGTGCCGCCGACCCGCTGTGGACGGCCCTCGGCCTGGCTCTCGGCACCTACCTCAACTGGAAGCTCGTCGCACGCCGTTTGCGCCGCTACTCCGTGGTGGCAGGTGACGCGATCACCATTCCGGACTTCTTCTCCAAACGATTCCATGACAAACGCAATATCGTCTCCACCATCGCGGCGCTGATCATCCTCGTATTTTTCTGTGTGTATGTCGGTAGCTGCTTCGTGACGGTCGGCAAACTTTTCTCGACCCTGTTCGGCTGGGACTACCACCTGACCATGGTGATCGGCGCTGCCATCGTGTTCGCCTACACCGTGATCGGAGGCTATCTTTCCGTGGTCGTGACCGACTTCATCCAAGGCTTGCTCATGTTCTTCGCGCTGGCAGTGGTGTTCATCGGTTCCGTCGCATCCGTCGGCGGCGTCGACAACACCGTCGCCTTCCTCAAAGGCATTCCAGGCTTCCTTGACGGCACGCAAATGGCCACGCCGATTCTGAACGATGCCGGCGAGCAGATTGTCAAGGCTGGCCAGGCCATGTTCGGCGCTCCTACCGAATACGGCGTGATCACCATGATTTCCATGCTTGCGTGGGGTCTTGGCTATTTCGGCATGCCGCAGGTGCTCGTGCGATTCCTGTCAATCCGCAGTTCCGAAGAGATCAAGAAGTCCCGTATCATCGCCACCACGTGGTGTGTGGTGTCGCTTGCGTGCGGCGTGTGCATCGGTTTGGTCGGCCGTGCGATGATGCCGACGCAGTTCGTCACGCAGTCCGCGGCGGAGAACATTTTCATCGTGGTTTCGCAGGCGCTGCTGCCGAGCTTCATGTGCGGCATCGTGGTGTCGGGCATTTTCGCCGCGTCCATGAGTTCGTCATCGTCATACCTGATTATCGGCGCTTCCGCGGTCGGTGAGAATATTTTCCGCGGATTGCTCTATCGCAAGGCCACCGATCGTCAGGTGATGATGGTTGCGCGCATCACATTGCTGGTTATGTTCATTTTCGGCATTGTGGTTGCGTTCGATCAGAATTCGTCGATTTTCCAGGTTGTTTCGTATGCATGGGCCGGTTTGGGCGCTTCGTTCGGTCCGCTGATGCTCTGCTCGCTGTATTGGCGTCGTACCAATAAATTCGGTGCGATTGCGGGCATGCTTTCCGGTACTGCGACCGTGCTGATCTGGCATAATTTCATCAAGCCGCTTGGTGGTGTCTTCGCTATTTACGAGCTGCTTCCGGCGTTCATCATCTCGCTGCTGTTCATTGTGGTGGTGTCGCTGCTGACTCCGGCTCCCGATGCTGAAGTGCTGCACGAGTTCGATCGTTATCTTGATGATCCCGATGACCGCAAGGTGGATGACGATTTGGTCGCAGCGGAAATCGCTTCCGGCGAAAAGCGCGCGAAAATCTAATCAAACATAATGTGGCACATGCCACTCAGACGCGACAAAGGCCGGATTGCACAATACGCAATCCGGCCTTTGTCGATGCTGAAACGCTGTTTAAAGCGTGATTATGGTGTTTCTGGAGCTTTAGTAGCGCATGCCCATGGCGTCGCGCACCTGCTCCAACGTTTCGTTGGCGATGGCGTTGGCCTTCTTGTTGCCTTCGGCGAGCACGTCGCGCACGTAATCCATATCCTTGGCGAGTTCCTCGCGACGGGCGCGATGCGGCTCAAGGAAGCTGTTCACCGATTCGATCACATACGCCTTCAGCGCGCCCGCACCGGAATCGCCGATCTCCTCGGCGATCTCCTTCGGATCGCGACCGGTAACCAAACCGGCGGTCGTCAGCAGTGCGGAAACCTGCGGACGTGCGATCGGATCGAACGTGATGCGGCGCTCGGAATCGGTCGGACTCTTCTTGATGAGCTTGGCGGTCTCCTGCGCTGTGGCGCCCAACATGATGGAATTGCCGTACGACTTGCTCATCTTGCGGCCATCCAAGCCTGGAATCTCCGGCGCTTCAGACAGAATCGCGGCCGGCTCGGGGAACACCGGATGCTTCTTGGCGTAGCGTTCGTTGAAACGACGCGCGATGGTGCGCGTGATCTCGACATGCGGCAGGTTATCCTTGCCGATCGGCACCACATTGGCCTTGCAGAACAGAATGTCGCATGCCTGATGCACCGGATAAGTCAGCAGCAGGCCGGTCAGCGCATGGCCGGAAGCTTCCATTTCCGACTTCACCGTAGGATTGCGATGCAGCTCGGCCTCAGTCACCAATGACAGGAACGGCAGCATCAGCTGGTTCTCCGCAGGAACGGCGGAATGCGTGAAAATCATGGTCTTTTCCGGATCGATGCCGGCAGCCATGTAGTCAAGCACCAAATTGAGCACATTGTCTTCGATGTGCGCGGTCGTGTCACGATCGGTGATCACCTGATAATCGGCGATGATGATATTCGAATTCACGCCGCGATTCTGCATGGCGACGCGCTCACGAATCGAACCAAAATAATGGCCGAGATGCAGACGTCCGGTCGGACGGTCGCCGGTCAGCATGGTGAACTTGCCCGGATTCTGTTCGATTGCGGCGAGCGTTGCGTCGGAACGCTTCTTCGCTGCGAGGAAGCTCGCGCTCATTTCATTGCCGACAGCGGTGATCTGCTGCTCCTGGGTTTCGTCCGTCATACGTGTCCTTTTCTTAAGAAAATCAGCGATTTTATCGTAAAAGTCTGAGCCGACAACGAAATATGGCACAGCAAGTGGTACTCTCTTGTTTGATGAATTGATAGCACAGTAATCCTCAGGGGGTCAGATGGGCCGCGGACGTCAGAAAGCCAAACAGCAGAAAATAGCCCGAAAGCTCAAGTACCTGACCACCGACACCGATTATGATGAGCTCGCCAAGGAGCTCGGTGCCCAGGAGCCTGGTTCGGGTTCTTTTGATCCTTTCGCCGATATCGAAGCAAAATATTCTCACGATGCGGACGCTGAAGATGAGATTTCTGAAGATGCTCAGGAGTCCGCGCAAACCGACGCCGAGGATGACCTCGACGAGTATGCAAAGTGGGCCGCAGAGGCGGCGGCGAAGGCCACGAGTGGAGAGTTCCCGGCAGCCAAGTCCGCCGCGCCGAAGCCACACAAGCCCATCCCGATGCCGATGCCCAGCGCACTGAAGCCGAAGAAGCAGGACTGATCGGCATATCAGGTACTTTGTGAAACCGCGATGCGGATATGCCTGCCAGGTGTATCCACATCGCGGTTTTGCTATGCGTTTTTGCGCCTGTGACGGTCTTCTCGCAGCCTGTCACACCAACGGCAGCAAGCTACTCAAATCGTCGCGTTCGCCAACGGCCGTGATGCGTCCTGCCTCCTTCTCCTCAGCCCAGCTGGTGATGCCCGTGGCGAGTCTCATCCACACGTCCGGTTCCAGTTCGATCACGTCCGGCGGTGTGAGATTATGCGGATCGGATGCCGGTCCGTCGAGAATCTTGATGGCACCCCACGGCGCGACACGAACTTCCACGCCCGCCCCGGGCGCTTTTTTCTCCAGCAGATGCAGCGAGTAGCGCACCGCCATCGCCCACAGCTGGCGTGGCAATCGTGGAGAGAATTCCAGACGGAAATCGCGGGCCGCGTCGGTATTTGCGGGAATATTGTCGGCGATCATGCGATGAGACGTTTGCAGCCATTGTGCAAATGCGTCATGCCCCTTATGCAGATCTTGTTCTCGAATAACAGCCATACGTGTTATTTTGCCGTTTGCGAGCGACTATGATGGGGTGTTGCAGACAACGTAGTCACAACTGAATAGGGGTGTGAAGAGAGGGAAAATACCTGCGATTCTTGACAGCGTTCGCAATGTTGTTGCATGTCGTTTGCATGTTGCTCGCAACGTTTTTGCAGCCGGTTTGCATTATTTCTGCAAACGAATGCTTGCTTGTAATTGCTTGAAATTTCATCTTTTTATGATTACGTAGTATGCTATGTATGAGAACGTATGCATGATGTTACTTAGTGTTCATGCGGCCGCTAATGCAAGGACGCTGGGGTAAGGCATAATGTTCCTGGAGAGTAATCCGTCAAAGGGAGTCGATTAATGACTGAAATTACCGCACCGAAGTCCGCGGTCACCGCGGAGCAGTTCGCAGACGAGATCCGCGAGCAGCTGAAGTACACCCAGGGCGTCACCGTCGAGCAGGCCAAGCCGGCCGACGTGTACGTCGCCGCGTCCGCCGCAGTGCGCCGCCACCTCATGGATTCCTGGTTCAAGACCCAGTCCGACATGGTCAACGGCAACACCAAGGCAGTCGGCTACCTGTCCGCAGAATTCCTGATGGGCAAGCAGCTGCGCAACGCGCTGCTCAACGCCGGTCTGACCGAGCAGTTCGACGCCGCGGTCAAGGAACTCGGCTTCTCCGTGCAGGACGTCGTCGACGCCGAGCAGGAGCCGGGCCTCGGCAACGGTGGCCTCGGCCGTCTGGCCGCCTGCTTCATCGATTCGCTCGCCTCGCTGGGCGTGCCGGCATTCGGTTATGGCATTCAGTACAAGTACGGCATCTTCGAGCAGAAGTTCGATGAAAACGGCAAGCAGATCGAAACCCCGGACTACTGGCTGACCAATGAAGAGCCGTGGGGACACATCGATTACAACCGCGACCAGAAGGTTTCCTTCGGCGGCGAAGTCGTTGAGGAAGATGGCAAGAAGGTATGGAAGCCGGCTTGGTCCGTGCGTGCGGTGCCGGTCGACTACATGGTTCCGGGCTATGCTTCCGGTCGTGTGAACACCCTGCGTCTGTGGACCGCCAAGAGCTACGACGAGTTCGACCTGCTCACCTTCAACAAGTCCGAGTACCTTGACGCCGTCAAGCCGCAGGTTGAAGCTGAGAACATCTCCAAGATCCTGTATCCGGAAGATTCCACCCCGCAGGGCAAGGCACTGCGTCTCGAGCAGCAGTACTTCTTCGTGTCCGCCTCCATCCACGACGCCATCCGCGTCTTCTACCCGGGTCAGGACAAGCCGGATCTGACCACCTTCGCGGACAAGATCACCTTCCAGCTCAACGACACCCACCCGGTCATCGGCATTCCGGAGCTCATGCGCGTCCTCATGGACGAGTACGGCTACGATTGGGACACCGCCTGGACCGTCACCAACAAGACCTTCAACTACACCTGCCACACCCTGCTTCCGGAAGCCCTGGAAGTGTGGCCGTCCAAGCTCATCGGCGAACTCCTGCCGCGTCACCTCGAAATCATCGAGAAGATCCAGGACCAGTTCGCAGCCGAGCTCAAGGCCAAGGGCGTCGACGAAGCCACCATCAAGGACATGGCCATCTACACCGGCGACTCCGTGCGCATGGCCTACCTGGCCACCTACGGCGGCTCCCACGTCAACGGCGTTGCCGAGCTGCACTCCCAGCTGCTCAAGGACGTCACCCTGAAGAACTTCTCCGACGTGTATCCGGACAAGTTCACCAACGTGACCAACGGCGTGACCCCTCGCCGCTTCGTCAAGCTCGCCAACCCGCGTCTGTCCGACCTCATCACCGAAGGCCTCGGCACCGACAAGTGGGTGAGCGACCTCGAACTGCTCAAGGGCCTCGAACCGCTCGCAGCCGATGACGAATTCGTCAAGAAGTTCGCCGCCGTCAAGCAGGCCAACAAGGTTGACTTCTCCAACTACGCCAAGCGCGAATACGGCTTCGACATCGACCCGAACACCATGATCAACACCATGGTCAAGCGTCTGCACGAATACAAGCGTCAGGCACTGAAGATCCTCGCCGTGATCGCACGCTACGCCGACATCAAGTCCGGCAGGATCGCCGCCGACGATGTCATGCCGCGCACCATCGTGTTCGGCGCCAAGGCCGCTCCGGGCTACTACCTCGCCAAGCAGACCATCCAGCTGATCAACAACGTCGCCCGCGTCATCAACAACGACCCGGATGTCAAGGGCAAGCTGAACGTCTACTTCCCGTGGAACTACAACGTGCGTCTCGCACAGCACCTCATCCCGGCAACCGACCTCGACGAGCAGATCTCCCAGGCCGGCAAGGAAGCCTCCGGTACCGGCAACATGAAGTTCGCTCTCAACGGCGCCATGACCGTCGGCACCCTCGACGGTGCCAACGTCGAAATCCGTGAGCGCGTCGGCGCTGAGAACTTCTTCCTCTTCGGCATGACCGTCGACGAGGTGGACGCCCTCTACGCCGAAGGCTACGATCCGAAGAAGTACTACGAGGCCGATCCTCGTCTCAAAGCCGCCATCGACATGGTCGCGGACGGCACCTTCTCCAACGGCGACAAGACCGTGTACGAAGACCTTGTCCACGATTGGCTCACCAAGGACTGGTTCATGACCCTCGCCGACTTCGGCGCCTACACCGCCATCCAGTCGGAAATCGAGGCCCTCTACGCCCAGCCGCTCGAATGGAACCGCAAGGCCCTCATCAACGTGGCGAACTCGGGCTACTTCAGCTCCGACCGCTCGATGGAGGATTACCTCGAGCGCATCTGGATGACCGGTCCGCTCAAGTAATGACGGAGCGTTATCTGCGTTGTGGAAGGCTTGACGTATCTTCGTACGCTTTCGCCTTCCACGCCTTGTGATACTGCGCTCGTCATTACTTTCGCTTCGCACGGGCCATATGTGACGTGAATTATCGCGTGATGTATGACTCGTAGCGTTAGATAGGGCGTGATGACGAAGGGACGATTCCGTTTTGGAATCGTCCCTTTTCGTTTTCCAGGGCAAAACAAAAAGCCCTGCGCGTGGGGCGCAGGGCTTGAAAGAAAGAGAAATCAGGCAGCTTCTGGGGTGGTGGGAGCGACTTCGGCTTCGCCATCCTCGGCATCCTTGGTCAGGCCAAGATCGACAGGAGACGAGCTGTTCTCCCATGGCTCCTCCCACGGATCGTAATCCGGATTCTGCTGCTTGTACACATACAGACCGACGACACCGGCAAGCAAAGCTCCGAAGAGCAGTGCGAAGAACTTCCAACCGTTAGAAGACTTGTTCTCCATGACGGATCCTTTCCCAAATATCGGCGAACATTGGCTGACCTGCTCGTTCAAGCCAACTCTGTTCACTATATTAATTCCTTGAATGTGTTGATTGGGTGGATTTACGCGCCGGGGATTCACAAGAATGCAATCATTTGCAATGATTTCGCAGATTCGCGGATTCGCACGTTCCAGTAAGGTTGAAACATGGCTTATCAACGTTTCAGTCTGTTTCCCGATTCCCCGTCGTTCAAAGACTTCTTCTCTGCACGTTCCATGCGATACCGTTGGCGTAACGGCGATCCTGTGATCACCGTTACGATCATGGCGATATGCGTCGCGGTCTGGATTGTCGAAACACTATTGAAAATCGTCTGGCCGGCCGGCTGCAACGCATTCGTCGGCTCAGGCGTATTCATGCCCGCGCTGGCGACTCACCGCCCATGGACCTTCATTACGTCAATGTTCCTGCACCAGCCGGCCTCCCTATGGCACATTCTTTTCAACATGCTGACCTTGTGGTGCGTCGGGCCTGTATTGGAACGCATGATGGGGCATCTGCCATATCTCGCGTTATACGTGCTGTCAGGACTCGGCGGAAGCGCCGGCATGATGGTCTGGGCACTGTTCTCGCAAGACGGTTGGCTGACATCCGCATACGGCGCTTCCGGCGCGCTATTCGGCCTGTTCGCGGCAATTCTGGTGGTATACCAGCGCATTGGCATCGACATTCGATCCATGCTGATCTGGATGCTCATCAACTTCCTGATGCCAATCATCACGCCGAACATCGCATGGCAGGCGCATGTCGGCGGATTCATCATCGGAGGAGTGTTCGCCTGGCTGTTGGTTTCCGGTCTGCATGCGTTGCGCGGCAAAAGTCTGCAGCAGCGCACGCTGATGTACGGCGTAATCATGTTGGCCGTGATTATTGCGATTGTCGTCGCATGCAATATGAGCAATCCACTTCGCGCAAACCCCCTTCTTGGCATGTTCTCCTAGTTGGCAGGAAGGAGAAAAACAGAGTTGGGGATCGCAGACACACACTTATCCACATTTGTGGATAAGTGTGTGGATAAGTGAGGGTTGAGCTGTGGGTAAGTCGGGGATAACTCGGTGCACTATCCACAAGGATATTCACAAAACGGTGGATTCCCCGGCTTTTCAACGGTGGAAAATGTGGATAACCCGACTGTGCATAGTGGAAAAATGGGGGAAAAACACCATCCTATATATTGTGGACGGCCATAAAACTGCCTACAAGATATAGATGCTATCCACATTCGTCCACAATAATCCACGACTTATCCACATCGTGTGAAACCAGAAAATCCCCAGAATGACGACGAATCAACACAACGAAATCAGGTACGTCACCAATGACAATCATGAATGACGAGACGCGCGAATTCGTGGCGATGCATCGCAACGAGGACGTGCGCGAACTGGCGTTGAAGGCCAAACGTGTGGAAGGGCTCGACCTGCCGTTGGCGCTCGACCAGATTGCCGGATGGCAGATCGCACGCAAAAAACTGCCACAATGGGCCTCCTGCGAGGGAATCGTATACCCTCCGCACATTTCCATGGAACAGTGCTCATCGCAGTTCACAGCCCAATACAAGTCAGAAATCGCACAAACACTGCTTGCGCCGGCCGCAACCGTGCGCGCCAGAGTGTCCGATTCTGGAGAATCGGACAACCAAACCACGAAAAGTGAGCCACAGTTGTCCGATTCTGCCGAATCGGTCATGCAAACGGCAAAAAGTGCGTTCCAGTTGTCCGATTCGCCAGAATCGGACACATTGGTGGCGAAAAGGGCGATGGTGGATCTGACGGGCGGGTTCGGCGTGGACTTCTCGTATCTGGCGCGCGGATTCAGCCAAGCCACTTATGTGGAACGGCAGCGGCATCTGTGCGATCTGGCCGAACACAATATGGCCGCACTGGGACTCGACCAGGCGCGCATCGTGTGCGGCGACGGCGTGGAATACCTCAGGCAGATGGGTCCGGTGGACTTCATCTACCTTGATCCGGCCCGCCGCGACGAGCATGGATCGCGCACTTACGCGATCGAGGATTGCACGCCGAACGTGTTCGAATTGCGTGACCTGTTGCTCGCCAAATCGCAGTACACGCTGGTCAAGCTTTCGCCGATGTTGGATTGGCGCAAGGCGGTCGCCGATTTCGACGGGACCGTACGCGAAGTGCATATCGTGGCCACCGGCAACGAATGCAAGGAACTGTTGCTGGTATTGGGTCAGCAGATGCATGAGGAACCATCCGCGCCGCGCGTGTTCTGCGTGAACGACAATCAGCGGATCGACTATGATTCCGCCGCATATACGCAGGGCCTGCGCATTGGCGGCAAACCGCTGCCGGAGGCGAAAAACTACTTGTATGAGCCGAATGCGTCGATTATGAAGGCCGGTTGCTTCGATCTGGTGGAGGAACGATTCGGTGTGACGCAGGTCGGTCCAAGCAGTCACCTTTTCGTGTCGGCAACGCCGGTTGCCGATTTTCCCGGCAGAGGATTCGCGATTGAAGCGATCGGCGGCATGAATAAAAAGGATATAAAACGACTGCTGAATGGCACGAAACAGGCCAATATCGCGGTACGTAACTTCCCGCTTACCGCACCGCAGCTACGCAAGAAATTGAAGCTTGCCGACGGTGGTCCGGTCTATCTGTTCGGCACTACCATGCAAGGCTGCGATCATGTGCTGCTGCGCACGTCGAAAATCTGAAAAACAAACCGGAATCGAAAAAAGAAACAGGCGAACCGGGATTGGCAAGGCAGTCGCGAAAGACCGCGTACGTTTGCGAAAGAGCGTGAAACCTACGAAGAAAACCTACGAAAAGATTGCGAGATAATCGTAAAAGGGCATGCGAAAAGGGCGTCTGACCGCACGTTGTACAGACGCCCTCAAATCGCAGGAAAGGCGAAACTACGCTTTAGCGCCACCACATGGTCATGATGAATCCGATCATGATGATCGCGAATGCGATGGCCAGATTCCACGCGCCGATGTTCGGAATCGGGTAGTCGGAAGTCAGGTAGTAGACGACCGCCCAGATCAGACCGATGATCATCAGCGCGCAGAACAGCGGCACGAACCAGCGTGGATTGGACTTGGTGCCCTTGATGGTTTCCTCCACGCGGCGGGTGTTCTCCGCCTGACGGTTCATCATGCGCTGCATCTGCGGGCTCAGGGAGTCCTTATCGGCGGTAGCGTTCAGCACCGCTTCGACGCGATCCATCGGAATGTCGTGATCGTCATCGTCGTCGGAATCAGCGGATTCGTCAGAAGTGGAATCGACGGTGGTTTCCTCAGCGGCATCCTGAACGGTTTCGTTGCTCTCTTCAACGGCAGCGGTGTCGTCCGTGGACTGCAGATCGTTCTGATCGTCCGCGGTGGTTTCGTGCAGCTCTTCGTCAGCCATCAGCATAGTCTCCTTTAATAGGCTAAAAGTCATAATAGTGGGTAGACTCGAAAGCGGCGAACTCACAGCGCAAAACTGTTCATAATCAGAGCAAATGCTTAATGGGAATCAGGAAGGTCCGCATGGCGAAGCACACCGGCAAGCACACCGCGAAACGGTCGAAAGCGGCCGGAGTGGCGGCATTCCTTGTGCTCATGTTCTCCGGATTCCTGCTCGCCACGAATCTGCGCGTGAACCGTTCCGTCGTGGTGACCAACGACACCGCCGAACTCGTGGAACAACGCGTGAAAAAAGTCAACTCCCTGCAGACGGAAGTCGACGCGCTCAGCTCCCGCGTGAACGATCTGAGCAAAACCCTGAACAGCCAGGACGACGCCGACCAGCAAGACAGCGAAAGCGCCGGCAACGGCACCATGCTGCCCGCGGTGGAAGGCCCCGGACTCGTGGTGACGCTCGACGATTCGCCACTCTGGGAAAACATGGTCGATTCCAGCGGCTCCACCTCCAACATCAACGATTACGTGGTGCACCAGCAAGACGTCGAAGCCGTGGTGAACGCGCTTTGGGCGGGCGGCGCGGAATCCATGATGATCATGGACCAGCGTGTGCTGTTCAATTCCGCAGTGCGCTGTTCCGGCAACGTGCTGCTTTTGCAGGGCAAAAAGTATTCGCCGCCATTCACCATTTCCGCGATCGGCCCGGTCGAGACAATGAAAAAGGCGCTCGACAATTCGCAGGAAGTGACCATATACCGGCAGTACGTCAGCGCGTTCGGCTTGGGATGGCAGGTCGACGAAAAAGAAAAACTCCATTTCGACGCGACCGACGCATTGCAACAGCCGCTGCAATACGCGCAGGCGATGAACAACGAAACAGACGGATCGCAGCAAACGGACGAAACGCAGGAATCGCAAGAGGGGAAGTAACCGATGAAGCACGTGGCACCAAAACAGCGTCGCAAAAGCGTGGTCTGGACGATACTTGGCATCCTCGCCGAACTCATGCTGACCGCGGCGGCCGTCTGCGCGCTCTACATCGCATGGCAAATGTGGTGGACGGGCGTGCAGTCCGAACACAACCAAATCGAAACACGCCAATCCGTATCATGGTCCGACCCCGGCCAATCCGACAGCGTCACCATTGCGCAAGCGCAGGAAGGCGACCCGCCAACGCAACCGCAAAGCGCACAGGAAGGCGAGCTCATCGCCCAGGTCTACATTCCGCGATTCGGCAGCCAATGGCAGCGCAACCTCGTTGAAGGCACCTCTCTCACCGAACTCAACAAGCATGGACTCGGCCACTACAAGGATTCGCAAATGCCTGGCCAAGTCGGCAATTTCGCCTTCGCAGGGCACCGCAACGGCTACGGACAGCCACTCGGCGACGTCGACAAACTGCAGGAAGGCGACCCGATCATCGTGCGCACGCAGGATTACTGGTACGTCTACCACTACACCAGCTACAAAATCGTGCTGCCGACCGACATCGAAGTGGTCGCCGCCAACCCCGAAAACCCCGGCGCGACGCCAACCAAACGCATGCTGACCATGACCACATGCGAACCGAAATACTCCACGCCGACACACCGCTGGATCAGCTACGCGGAATTCTCATACTGGGCGAAGGTGTCCGACGGCATCCCCCAGGAGCTCGCCTCCACCGACTCCAACGGCAAAGTCAAATTCGTCAACAATGAAAAATCGTCGATCGTCGCATCCGTCAGCTCACTCAAACCGTGGATTCTCGGCGCGCTCGCCGCATATGCGATCATCTTCCTTTCCGCGCTGGTGGCATGGCGCTGGCCGTATCTCGCCGACGTGCGCGCAGGACGCCGCGAAAAGCCGGAATTCAGTTTGTACGGCGGATTGATGCGATTGCAGCCGGGTGTGCTTCCGATTCGACTTGTGCTCATGGCGTTGCTGATTTTCGCGGCGGCCGCATCGTGCTTTGAATGGCTGTTCCCGTGGGCTGCGACGAATATTCCGGCATTGCAGGAAATGTCGAATTACACGGCCATATAAAGCTGTATTCAGGTGCCTTCCGGCGGTCTGCTGGCAGTTTTGCTGGCAGATGTGAAAGCGATTGCTGCGATTGCTGCGATCTGCGATTATCACGATTGCTGCGATTGCTGCGTGAGACGCGCGCCGCGTCACGACATGTTGCGCACGTACACTGCTAGGCAAACGCAAATATTCGCGCAACGTAAGTATTCGAAGCATTCGAACGCCGACATTCCGACGTTGATAGGAGCATGATGACCGATTCCGCACGCATTTTGGTCGTGGACAACTACGATTCGTTCGTTTACACGATTGTCGGCTATTTGAAGACGTTGGGTGCCGCGGTGACGGTGGCGCGCAACGATGCGATCGATCCGGGCGAAGCCGGTGTGATCGACGAATACGACGGCGTGCTTATTTCTCCCGGCCCGGGCGCTCCGGCCGATTCCGGTGCCAGCGAAGGCATGATTCGCCTGTGCGCGGAGCAGTCCAAGCCCATGTTCGGCGTGTGCCTCGGCATGCAGGCGCTGGCCGAAGCGTTCGGCGCGACCGTAAGCCACGCGCCGACCATCATGCACGGCAAAACCAGCTTGGTGGAGCATATCGACGACGAGATCTTCGAAGGCGTCGCCAATCCGATGGTCGCCACCCGCTACCATTCGCTGGCCGTGGAGCCCGATTCCGTGCCGGAAGAGCTGGTGGTGACCGCGTGGACGCAGGGCGACCACATCGTGCAGGGCATCAAGCACTGCAGCAAGCCGATGTATGCGGTGCAGTTCCACCCCGAATCCGTGATGACGCAGGACGGCTACCGTCTGCTTGCGAACTGGCTGAAGGTGTGCGGCCAGGAGAACGCCGTGGAACGTTCCAAGGGATTGCAGCCGAAGGTCGCGGCCTAAGGTCGCAGCAAGAAGACGCGGGAAGTGCGAAAACGCATGGTACAAGCGATGGTACAAGCGTGGAAACGTAAGTCGCGCAATCTCAATCGCAAGAAAATACAAAATCGTAAGAAAACACGAATCGCAAAAGAACATAAGACCGTAATGAGGAAGGCCCAGCTGGCATTTCAGCTGGGCCTTCCTTGTGAATGATGGCGATTATCTCGACCGATCAGTTGCCTTCGGGAGTGTTGTTGCCTCCGTCGGTATTGCCGCCGTTGTTGCCGTTGCCGCCGTTGTTGCCGTTGTTGCCGTTGTTACCGCCATTATTGGTGCTGGAGGATTTGGTGGTCAACGTGACCGTGGCTCCGCTGTCGGACTGGGTGCCGGCGGTTGGAGACATGCCCGTGACGGTGCCATCCTCCGGACCGGAAACCGTGACCTGGAAGCCGTAGCTTTCCAGCAGGCTCTTGGCCTCCGCATAGCTCCTGCCGACCACGTTGGGTACGCTGACCTGCTGCTTGCCGGCGGACACCCAAATCGTGACCGCGGTACCAGCCTCGACCGTGCTTCCGACACCCGGATCGACGCGGGTCACAGCGCCGGAAGCGATGGAATCGGAATACTCGCTTTCGATGGTGATCTGCGTCAGACCGGCCTGCTTCAGCTGCTCGATAACCGTGTCTTTCGGCTGTCCGATCAGATTGTCGGGAATCTTGGTCATGCCGGACGAAATGTACAGCGTGATGATCGTGCCCTTGGTTTGCTTCGAATTGGCGGCAGGATCGGTGCTTACCACCTTGTCTTTTTCGATGGATGCGTTGTCTACCGTACGCACGTTGCCCACTTTGAAGCCGGCGGCCTCAAGAATGGATTTCGCATCGTCCTGGCTCTTGTTCGACACATCCGGCACCGCGACCGACTGCGGGCCGGTGGAGAACCATACGGAAACCGTGGAGCCCTTGGCTACCTTCTTGCCGCCCTTTGGATTCTGCTTGGTGATGGTGCCCTTCGGTTCGCTCGAGTCGGAATCCTCACGGGCGTCGAGCTTCAGGCCTTTGGCTGTAAGCTGCTCTTCGACGCGCGCCTCGGAAATATTCGCCGTGGCGGTGAAATCAGGCACTTCCACCATGTCGGCGGCGGAGTTGTTCTTGTTCAGCATGAAGAACACGCCCAGAATGACCAGCAGAGCCACCAGACCGCCCACGACGGAGCCGATGATGATCTGCTTCTTCTTGCGTGCCTTCGCGGCCTCCGCACGCTGTTCCGCACGGGTTTTCGTGGAAATGCCGTTCTGCGGGTTTGGCACGGCCTCGAACTGGCCCGTAACGGGATTGAACGCCTGCGTCGCGGCGGTTTCACCGGCAGGAGTCATGGCCACGGTGTTCGCGTCCATTTCGGCCTGCTTGCGTGCCTTCATATTGGTCAGATCGGTCAACGGATTGAACGCGGCCGCCATCGGCACGCCGCCGTTCATGAACGTCAGCAAATCGTTCTTGAACTCGGAAGCCGTGGCGTAACGGTTCTGACGATCCTTCGCCATCGCCTTCGCGCAAATCGAATCCCACATCTTCGGCAAGCCGGGAACGACCGAACTTGGGGGAGTGGCGACCTCCGAAACATGCTGGTAGGCGATCGCAACCGCGGAATCGCCGGTAAACGGCGGCCTTCCGGTAAGCATTTCATACAGCACGCAGCCTGCGGAATACAGGTCGGAACGCATGTCGACGCTTTCGCCGCGCGCCTGCTCGGGAGACAGGTATTGCGCGGTGCCGACCACACCCTGCGACTGCGTCATCGTGGCGGCGGAATCGTCGAGCGCGCGGGCGATGCCGAAGTCCATGACCTTGACCACGCCCTGCTCGGAAATCATGATGTTGCCGGGCTTGATGTCGCGGTGAATGATGCCCATGCGATGCGAATACTCAAGCGCGTTGAGCACGCCCATCATCACCTGTTCGGCGTCGCGCTGGCTCAGAGCGCCATTCACTTTGAGAATGTCGCGCAAGGTCTGGCCCTTGACATATTCCATCACCAGATACGGCAGATGTTCGGTCTGGCCGGTTTCCGTGGCGACGACCTCTTCGCCCGAATCGTAGATGTTCACGATATTCGGATTGTTCATCTGCGCCACGGAATGGGCTTCGCGACGGAAACGCTCAAGGAAGATCTTGTCGTTGGCGAAGTCGGCGCGCATGATCTTGACCGCGACGGTACGCCCAAGGCGCGTATCGAGCGCCACGTGCACTTCGGCCATGCCGCCACGGCCGACCAGTTGGCCGAGCTGGTAACGTCCACCAGCCAAAGAGGTAGGCATGTTGATGTTCATCCCTGTTCCTTCCCATCAGTGCTCAAGGAGATATGAGGTCTGCTGACCACGCGTCGCGGAAGCCTTCCGCCTGTAGGCACCACCATCGTGTCAGCCAATTGTGTCTGCTGGTCGAGCAGACGGCGTTCGATGCGGGACAACGTGCGCGACACCGTCAACGCGTCCTTCGGACGGTCAAGCGGGTCTTTGGACAGCATCGACATGACGAATTCACGCAGCTGCACGTCGACGGAGTCTGGCAGCGGCGGAACCGGATTGTTGACATGTGCTGCGGCGATGTCGACCGGCGTGGCACCCGTGAACGGACGATGCCCGCACAGGCCCTCGTAGGCGACGATGCCAAGCGAATAGATATCGGATTGAGGCGTGGCATGCTGGCCCTGCGCCTGCTCCGGGGAAATGTACTGTGCGGTGCCCACCACCATGCCGTCCTGCGTGATCTGCTCCTGATTGGTGGAGTAGGAGACGCCGAAATCGGTGATTTTCACCTCGCCGGAATCGGACACCATGATGTTCGCAGGCTTCACGTCGCGGTGGATCACGCCATGCGAATGCGCGACGAACAGGCCACGCGCGGTCTGGATGAGAATCGGCAGCAGACGGGTCGGCTCCATCGGGCCGTTCTGCTCGTGGAACAGGTCGGCCAGCGACTTGCTGGGCACGTACTCCATAACAAGGAAGCCGATGCCGTCATGTTCGTAATATTCGAACAACGCAGCGATATTCGGGTGTGCAAGATTGGCGGAATTATGCGCTTCCGCACGCAGGCGAAGCAGCTTGGCCTCCTGCGTGACGCCCAAGTCGCCGCGCAACGCCTTAATGGCCACGGGACGACCCAACTGGATATCATAGCCTTTCCATACTTCGCCCATGCCACCCTGGGCCAGACGGGCATCCAACCTGTAGCGTCGGTGGATGAGCTGTCCTTCAATCAGTTTCACTCTGCCAGCGCCTCCTGCATCATCGCCTTCATAATCGGACCCGCCGCGAACGAGCCATACAAATCCACATTGTGCACCACCACGGCAACAGCGATCTTCGGATCGTCCGCCGGGGCGAAGCCGACTACCCAGCCGTCGATGGACGTATTGCCGTCACCGATCTGCGCGGTGCCGGTTTTCGCAGCCACCTGCACGCCGTCGATGGCCAGATTCGGGTTCTCCTTGGTGACCACCGCCTCCATCATCTGCGTGAGCTTGTTGGCGGTGCCCGAACTGAACGCGCGGCTCATCACCTGCGGCTTGGTCTGCGAAATAACAGACAGGTCGGAGGAACGCACGCGATCCACCAGCGTCGGCTGCATGACCTTGCCCCCGTTCACCACGGCGGCCGCCACCAGCGCGTTCTGCAGCGGAGTCACCACGGTGTCTCCTTGGCCGATGGACGCCAAAGCGAGCTTGTCGTCGGTCGTGTCGGTCGGGAACTTCGACGCCACGCTCATCCACGGCGTGCCCGTGGAATCGGATCCGTCAACCGTGATCGGACTGTCGAAACCAAGCTTCTTGGCCATGGACGACACCTTGTCATCGCCCAAAGCCACGCCCAGCTGGGCGAACGCGGTGTTCGACGAATACGCCATCGCGTCTTCCAACGTGATCTTGCCGTCCGAACCGTCGGCCTGCGACACCGCGTTCGTCAACTGTGTGACCGTGCCCGGAAGCGTGTAGCTCGATCCGGCCGGAATCTCGGTGTCGGTCTGGTATTCGCCGGTTTCCAGCGCGGCCGCCGCCACCACCGTTTTGAACGTGGATCCCGGAGGATACAGCTGCGAGGTGGCACGGTTGAGCATCGGATTCGACTCGTCTTGCGAAAGCGTGGAATAATTGCCGTTCGCTTCGGACGTGTCGTGGCTCGCCAGCTGGTTCGGGTCGTAGCTTGGCGTGCTTGCCATGGCGAGAATACGACCGGTTTTCACTTCGATGGCCACGGCCGCGCCGTCATTGTTGGCAAGACCGTTGTAGGCGGCCTGCTGGATTTTCGGATCAATGGACGTTTCGATGGTCGCGCCCTTGTTTTCCTGGCCGGTGAACAGCGATTTGAACCGCTGCCATACCAGCTGGTCGGATTGGCCCGACAGCAGCGAGCTGCGCGACGCTTCGATACCGCTCCAGCCGCGTTGGCTGATCGAGAAGAAGCCGGTGACCGGCGCGTACAGTTCGCCGGCGGTATAGGAACGCTGGTAGGAGAACGCGTCGTTCGAAGGGTCGGATTTGGCGATGACGGAGCCGTCCGAAGCGAGGATCGCACCGCGCGGAGCGCCATACTCGTGGTAGAGGGCGCGGGTGTTGCGCGGGTCGTTGTTGAGTTGGTTCGCGCGAATCGCCGTGATGATGGTGGTGGACATGCCCAGGATGACGAACAGCGCCACCACGATGGTGAAGAGTTGGCGGAGTGACTTATTCATGCTTGGCTCCCCTCTGACATGCTGTCCGATACGTTCGGCGTGCCCGATGGGGGAGCGGGTGGTACGACTGGCGTGCCTGAAACCGGCGTCTCCGTGGAGATGACTTCAGTGGCCTGCGATTGCGCGGAGGCGACGCTTCTGCGGGCGCGGCTCTGCTTGCGGGCGCGCAGCGCCTGCATCGCCTCATATTGGAACGTGTCGCTATCGATATCGGATTCGGGTTTGTTCGCCGAGTTGGAAATCACCACTAGGAGTGCTGCCAACATGTAATTCGCTATGAGTGAGGATCCGCCGGCGGCCATGTACGGAAGAGTCAAACCCGTAAGCGGGATGACTAACGTGATGCCTCCCACCACGGTGAACACCTGGAAGGCCATGGTGAACACGAGGCCCGATGCGAGAAGCTTGCCGAACCCATCCTTGATTTTCATCGCAGTGATCATCCCGGCGGCGATGATGAGCAGATAGAGCATCAGAATGGCCATCAGACCGGTGAGGCCCAGCTCTTCGCCAAGTGCCGCGTAGATGTAGTCGGAGTTGGCGATCGGAGTGAGCGACGGGTGACCTTGCCCAAGGCCGGTGCCCATCAAGCCGCCTGATGCCAGGCCGAAAATACCCGTGACGAGCTGGTAGGATCCGCCGTACTCCTTGTTGTACTGCGCCGAGTCGAACGGGTGCAGCCAGGCGTCGACGCGCGCGCCGACATGGCTGAAAATATTGGCCGCGGCGAACGCGCCCACGGCGAACGCGATGAAACCAATCACAATCCAACTGGTGCGCCCCGTGGCCACGTACAACATGGACACGAACATGGCGAAGAACATCAACGACGTGCCCAAATCATGCTGCACGACCAGCACGCCCATCGACACGATCCACACCACGATGATAGGCCCAAGATCCTTGATGCGCGGCAGCTGCAGGCCCAGCACCTTCTTGCCGCCGACCGCCAGCTGGTCGCGGTGGTCATACAGGTAGGAGGCGAAGAAAAACGCGAGGAACAGCTTCGCGAACTCGCTTGGCTGGAACGATCCCAAACCGGGAATCTTCACCCAAATGCGCGCGCCGTACTGTTCGGAACCGATCACCGGAAGCATCGGTGACAGCAGCAACACCAAACCGATCACCATGCTGACGTACGAGAACCGCCTCAGCACACGGTAATCCTTCATGAAGATCACCAGCAGATTCGCCAAAACCAGCGCTATCGACAGCCAAAGCAACTGCTTGAACGCGACGGACGTGTTCGAATCCTGGTCGATGCGGGCGATCATCATGATGCCGGTGCCAGTCAGCACCATCACACAACACATGATCGCCTGGTTGGCATACGGCTGGAAACGCAGCGGCAATCCCCAGGAAGTCAGGAACAATGCGCCGACAAAAGCGAGCATCCACAAATAATTCTGCGGAAAACCGCCGGTGGTGCGTTCGAACATCTGGAAGAACGCGACGCCGCAAATCAGCATGCTGAACAGCAGCAGGCCGAATTGCTTCAGACGGGTTGCCATCATGACTGGTCACCGCCTGACTTGTTTGCCGAAGCGTCGTCCGATTTGTCTGATTTGCCCGACGACTTGTCGGAAGTCGTACCAGAGGATTTGTTGTCGGATTCGCCGTTTGCCTTGTCTTGTTCCTTCTGCGCGGCTTCGTCCTGCTGTTGCTTCAGCTGCTTTTTGATCAGTCGCGTATGCGTTTTCGCCTCGCCGTAAGTGTCGAAGGAAATGCCCTGCGCAAGCTGTTCCTGCCAGCTTGGCGGCAGTTCGCTCGTCTTCATATGGGTGTCGGTGACGGCGTGCGACAGCTGGAAGCCGAACAGGCTTGTCGGCACGCCTTGGAAAATCGCCACTTCGCCGTTGTCGTCGCCGATGTAGTACTTGGTTTGGCTCCAACGGTAGGTTGCGAACGCGCCGCCCGCCAGTCCCAGCAGTACCACGATGGTGACGATGATGGCGATCACACGGTTGCGTCGGGTGCGCGTGCGCTTCGTTTTGCGCTGCTCGATATACTCGTTGCGGATGGCTTTGGCGACTTCCGGATCGTTCGGATCGGCGGAAATGCGGCCGTCGTCCTTCTGTACGACGGGGATTTCACCGGTGTCGGGATTGGTGCGGTCGCCGTTCTCCTCGCGTACCGTGGACGGTTGCGCCACGCGCTGTTCCGGAGGATTGTCGTCCTCGTTGGGATTCTTGCCGTTGCGCAGTGCGGCGGCACGGGCGGCCGGCGACTTCTTGCCCTCGCGCAGTGCGGGAGCGGATGCGACCGGCTCGTTGATGATGTCGGCGATCGGTTCAAGGCTTGCGCTGGCCGCGCCGCCAACCAACGGCGTCTGATGCGGCAGGTCGAACGCGTCCGCGTCAAGGGCGAGCGTCGCGTCGGCGATGACCGCGGTGACGTTGTCGGTGCTGCCGGCACGAAGCGCCATCGAAACCAGCTGTTGCGCGCACTCCTCCTGATCGGAGCAGGCGGACAGCACCTCCTGCAATGTGGAATCCTCAAGCACGCCGCACAAACCGTCGGAGCAGAGCAGCCAGCGGTCGGCCGGATGTGCCTTGCGTATGGCGATGTCCGGACTCGAATCGATATCGAAATCACCCAGAACGCGCATCACGACGTTGCGCTGCGGATGGTTGCGCGCCTCGGCCTCGCTGATGCGGCCGGTGTCGATCAGATGCTGCACGTAGCTGTGGTCGGACGTCATGCGGATCAGACGGCCGTCATGCAGCAGATATGCGCGGGAATCGCCGATATGCGCCAAAACCCAATATCCGGCCACCAATGCGACCGATGTGACGGTGGTGCCCATGCCCGCGAGACGACGTTCGCGCTTCGCTTTGCCAACGATCGCGTCATGCGCGGCCATAACCGAGGTTTCCATCATGTGGGCGATAATCTGGACATCGCCCTGCACGTTGTCTTGCTCGATATGCGCTAATGAACGGATGGCGATGGTGGAGGCGGTGTCGCCTCCCGCATGGCCTCCCATGCCATCGCAGATGGCGATCAGATGCTCGCCGGCGAACGCGGAATCCTGGTTGTTGGAACGTACGGTACCCACATCGGAAACGACGGTGGAATACATGAACAGCGGTTGTGAAGCGGGAGAAGTCGGCAAACGGGTCACCTCAATTCAAAGGTGGTTGCGCCAATGCGTACGGGAACGCGCGATCCGAGAATCATCGGAGCGTTCAGACGCTGCTGGTTGACCACAGTACCGTTGGTGGAACCCAGGTCTTCGATGGCCCACTTGCCGGTGGCGGGATCCGTATAGACGCGCGCATGGTGGGACGAGACGAATTCGTCGTCCAAAACCACGGTGTTCGAAGCGGAACGACCAAGCGTGATGGTGTTGCCGGACAAAGGTACGGAACTGCCGGCAAGGGGGCCATCGATGATGACCAGCAAGGTGGGTTTGGCGCTTGATGTGGCGCTGACGACTGGTGCCGGGGCGGCCACGGGCGCGGGCGCTTCGACGGCCTTGCGCGCGCGACGCTCCTTACGGCGATGAGCCCGCGACTTGCGCGGGCTGAGCGTTTCCACATCCCTGTACAGCGAACGCACCGTACAGGCCACGAAGATCCAGAGCAGTACGAGGAAGCCGTACTTGAGGATCGCGAAAGTAAGTTCAGTGAGCATAGAGGCAACTCCCGAGGTTGGGGTTGGTTACTCCTGATCCTGCGAAGAGGCCCAATACAGGATTCGGGTGCGGCCGATGGTGATCGTGTTGCCGTCGAGCAACGTGGCCGCCTCGACATGATGGCCTTCGACATACATGCCGTTGGTGGAGCCCAGATCGCGTGCGATGACGGTGTTGCCGTTGTCGGTGATGTCGATCTGCATGTGGCGGCGGGAGATGCCCGGATCGTCGATCACGATATCGCAGTCGGATCCGCGGCCGATGATGGTCTTGTTTTCCGTGAGCAGATACTGGTGCTCGCCGATTTCCAGCATCGGGCAGTCTTCGGTCTGCGCGTCGGTGGTGACGGGCACGGTATTGCCTTGCACGGATTCGCTCGTCAGCTTGAAATTGCTCTTGGTGAGGTCAAGGTCCTCTTCGAAGATCACCACGACCGGACCGACGAACGCGTAATGCTGGTCCTTCGCGTACTGGGTGAGGTTGTCGGCCAGCTCATTGGCCAACGCTTCCGCGCCCCATTCGACGATGTTGTTGAAATCCGGCGTGCTCAGCTTGAAACGGTACTCATTCGGCGCCACGGTACGGTCTCGCGTGACGGGCATGGCCTCTTTGTCAATCTCACGTTCCAGAGCGCTGGAAAGGTCGACGGGCTGCAGGTCCTTGGACCCGAACTTGGCGAAAACCCCGTTGACGGCGCCTTCCACGCTTTTCTCAAATCGGTCGAGAACACTCATGCTTGTCCCTTTCTATCCTCACCCATCCTACGCGGTAGAGCGCCGAGCGCCAATTCGTAAGTCCTTTAATTGCAAAAATTTCATGCAATATTTCGGTCTTTATACCATCTAGGGGGTATATGGTTCTGGGTTTGTCTCCATAATCTCGATTCCCACGCTGTGCGATGGATGTCTGTGGAAAAGGGAGATATGGAATGGTGATAGGTTGGGAATATGACAGATGCGATTCGACAGTTCCCCCGTAAAAAAGCACGTACCTTGCGATTCTCCTGCGGTGCGCCACGTTCGGCCCGCGCGATTGCAGATGGCTCTCGCGTGCTGTTCCTGCGTTCCGACGGTCCGGAAGATACCGTCACCTCGCTGTGGATGAGCGCGATCGACGAAAACGGCCACGCCAGCGAAACGCTGCTCGCCGATCCACGCACGCTGCTCGCCGATGCCGACGCCGAAGACGTTCCTGCTGAAGAACGGGCGCGTCGCGAACGTGCGCGCGAAGGCGGTTCCGGAATCGTCGGCTATTCCACCGACGCAAGCGGCAACCGCGTGACCTTCACTATCAGCGGGCAGCTTTTCCTCACCGACCTTACGGCGGGCGCGACGCGAGCCATCACGATAGAGGAAGATGAACTCAAACCGGTGCTGAACCCGCGCATCAGTCCCGACGGACGGCACATCATGTACACCACCGGCACGTATCTGGTGGACGTGGATCTCGCCGACGATGAAGAAACCGGCGACGCGATTTCGGTGGTCGCCTCGGCACCGCAGAACGGCGAATGGAAAATCGGATTGGCGGAATTCGCCGCAGGCGAAGAAATGGACCGCTACGACGGCTTCTGGTGGTCACCCGACTCCAAATACGTGCTCTTCGAAACCTACGACGAATCCCCCGAACCGATCTGGCATCTGTCGGACCCCGCGAATCCAACCAATCCGGCGCAAGCCAACCGCTATCCGCAAGCGTTGACCGCCAATGCCGACGTGCGGCTGACCCTGCTGGAACTCGGCTACGACAGCGACAACTGCTGCTACGGGGCAATCGCCAACGAAGTGCAGTGGGACCATGAATCCTACGAATATCTGGCCGCCGTAAGCTGGCGTGAAGGCCACGATCCGATCATCCTTGTGCAAGACCGCCTCCAGCAGCACGATCAGGTGCTCGCCATCCATGTAGGCGAGCCGATCGCCACCATGCGTGACGCGGAAAACGGCTTCACCGACGACAATGGCGACGAGGTCGAAACCTTCTCCATCGCCATTCCCGAATACGCGGAAGGTGAACGCCCCGGCACCACGCGCGTGCTTGAGGAACACGGCAACGACTACTGGCTCGACCTCATCCACGGCACCCCTGCATTCACTCCGGATGGACGCTTGATCTGCGCGATGAACGACATGGACGTCGATACGAACCGACTCACCGTTGATGGTACACCCTTCACTCCGGCCGGACTGCAGGTGCGCGAAGTGCTCGACGTGACCGACGACGACGTGCTGTGCGTGGTGCAGCGCACCCCTGAAATCCTGCCTGAAAGCGACCTGCCGTTCCTCTGGCAGTCGAATGCCGCCGACCATGACGCCCGCAGCTTCGACGTGGTGTCGATCCGATTTGACGGCACATGGGAGCCGCTCACCTACACGCCGGGCCAGTGGAGCATGTCCCGCGCCAGCAACGGCTGCGTGGTGACCGGACGGGGCATGGACGACGCAACCGTGCAAATGCAGCATTGCATGAACATCGTCACAACCGACGAAAATGGTACTGATATGACGTCAATGGTGGTCGCACCAATCGAAAACCATGCCGAAACCCCCGGATTCACGCCGAACGTGCACTTCACCCGACTCGGCGAACGTGAGCTGTACACGGCGATCGTGCTGCCCTCATCCGATAGTGAATACGCGCACGAAGCCATCCTGCCGGTACTCATGAAACCCTACGGAGGCCCCGGATTCCAGCAGGTCATCGAAAGTCAATCCTTCTATTGGGACGCGCAATGGTGGGCCAACCAGGGCTACATCGTGGTCACCACCGACGGACGCGGCACCACCGGACGCGGCCCGCAATGGGACCGCGCCATCTACGAAACCATGAAATCCGTAACGCTCGAAGACCAGATCGACGCCGTGCGCGCGCTGCCGGAAGCGTTGGAAGCGCTGGCTGGCGAGAATGCGGCAGCCAACGTTCCGCAACCCGATCTCAGCCGCGTCGCCATGATCGGCTGGTCGTACGGCGGATTCCTCTCCGCGCTCGCCGTGTTGGAGGCGCCGGAAACGTTCGCCGCGGCCTGCGCGGGCGCGCCTCCGACCGACTGGACGTTGTACGATACGCATTACACCGAACGCTATCTCGGCCTTGACTCGGCCGTGTACGAACGCAACAGCATCATCGCCGACGCGCCGCAGCTTGATCGCCCGCTCATGCTCATCCACGGGTTCGCCGACGACAATGTGACGATCGCGCACAGCCTACGCCTGAGCCAGGCGCTGATGGCAACCGGACGTAAGCACACGTTCCTGCCGCTGACCGGCATCACGCACATGACCAACGACGAGACGGTTGCCGAAAATCTGCTGATCCTGCAGCGCGATTTCCTTGCGGAAGCGTTGGGGTGACGGCACTGTGACGACAGTGCAGTAACGGTAACGGCAACATCGCAAACGAAAGTGCTGCAAAGCGCCGTAGGAAGACAAAACGCGTTCCCCTGCGACTCCCGGACTGCCAAGTATCCGAACGTCGTGGGCGAACGCGCTCCCTTCTCGAATGCCAACATAAAACAGGCGAAAACGACTTCGCAAGCGAGGGGGTACCACATTTGTGTACCCCCCCTAACAAAATCTGGGCTTGAAAAAGACGGAAATCGGTGGATCGGGCTCGTCCTAACCCTGATCCGCAGCTATGGTCAAACCTGCACTTGTTCAAGCAAACCGGGCGAATCGTCGATGACGGTCACCGGAATGTACGCAAACAACGTCCAACTGCCGTCCTGCGCAGACGTGGTGAGCGTGCCCTGATACGATTCGAGCTGCTTCTTGAACGAGGCGAGCCCGTGGCCGCCCGGTAGTTCGTCATCGCGCTCGGCAGCTCCAGCCATGTCCTCTTTCATGGGATTGATTTGCGTGATTTCGATGGCATTTGGCCGGAGCATCACCGAAAGATCGACCTTGCTTCCAGGAGCGGCATGGCGTGCGATATTCGCATAGACCTCGCGCAGCAGATTATTGGCAAGTTCGGCGATTGCTTGCGATGCGCTCGGCTTGCCGCCCGCGCAGTGCCGGATGGACGTGATATTGAAGCCAAGCTTGCGCAAGCGACGATCGCCGTCATCCAGTGTTGCTCGCAGCAGATTGGCCAACGCTTCGCCGTCGGCGTCGCCGGGGAGAGTGGTGGCGTCCATATTCAATTCGTCGATGACGCGATGCACGTTCGTCAATGCGGAAAGAATATATTCGTTGATTTGACGCCAGTCTTCGGCATCGGCTGTTGTGGTTGCCGTAGTTGTGGTTGCGTTGGCAGAGTCAGCAGCGACGCCAGGGCCGCTAGAGTTGCCACCGATATGCCGTTGCGCCACAAACGCCGCCGCTGACAAATCGCCCGTCACCGCATCGTGAATGGCATCGGCAATGCGTGCGCGGCTTTCCAATTCCTGCAGACGATTCTTGTTCTGCGCCGCTTCGAAGCTTTTCTGCGTTGTTTTTTCGCTCCAACTCAACGCCCGACCAAGCAGTAGCACCATGGCATACATGCTGACCATGGCGACGGGGTCGGTATTTGGGCCAGGGGGGTCAATCAGCAGAATGTTAACAACGTAATATGTGAGTAACGTTGCCACGATAATGGCATTAGTGCTGTATGCGAGCATGCCATAGGCGTAAAGCTGCGCGGGAAGAGAATTTCCCAAATGCGCGTAGGGAGTAAACAGATCGCCTATGGAGGCAATCACGAGAATCGCCACCGATGTACTTTTCAGAAACAGCGGAGACGGTACGAGCGCCGTAACCAGCATCGCAACCCATATCACGCCAAATATGTCGGTAGGAGGCTCGTAGCAAACGCCGTATATGGTCCATGCAAGCACGATCAGCATAATGGCGAAACGGATTGGATGCCACAGGTTCGGATGCTGCGTGCGCATACGGTTGCGCCACGCAATGTACTGAGTTGCGGGTTTAGAGCGCATTGGACCTCACCCACAGTGCCACTGCCTGACGCGAGGTCTTGCAGTTAAGTTTTCTTAAAATACTTTGCATATGTTTGCGGATGGTGGCTTCGGAAATCCCCAAACGCTCGGCGATGTCCCGGTCAAGCATGCCCTCCGCGCACAAGGAAATAATCTGCTCCTCACGAACGGTAAGCGCGGGAGTGGTCTCAGCCTCCCTGCTGATACGCAGATTGGCCAACGCAGGCGGCTCAAATCCCTCCATCACCTCGCCATTGCACATACGCATAATAATCTGCGCCAACTGGTCGGCATTCTCCTTACCAACCAACCCTTGCGCACCAGCCTCAACCAGCTTGTCCCGATAACTATTGATGGAAAAACTGGTTGCACCGAGAATCGGCATGCGCTGGCCCATCAAACGCAACCGACGACACGTGGCGGGGCCTTGCAATCCCTCCATCGACATATCGAGAATCAATAAGCTGACATGGCCGTTCGCATCCTGGCAACGTTCTATCGCCTCACAGCCTGAAGTCGCCGTCCACACCACATACGCGGTCGGCACTTTGCTGGCAATGACGGCACTGAGCGAATCCAGCGCTCGCGGATCATTGTCGACCAGCGCGATGCGGTGAATCTTGGGATGCTTTTCCCGCGTGGACATCATGCGATTACTTTCCTTTTCCGCACAGCCACTGCAGCCATGTTGGGCAGTTGGAATCGTTGGCAGCGGAGATATCACCGTTGTTGTCAACGGGAGTTGCCGCCGCGTGCGCATACGTTGGTGTGCCGGTGAGAGACAGCGTTACCACCATCAGCAGTGAAACGAACTTCATACCTCCATAGTATGCGAGGATGGCGCGCGGGGGTGACGATTCGGTTGTTCCGGTACGCCGTTGATGCACTGACGCATCGTTATACAGCGCGCATGCCTGTGCTTAGTTTCGTCTTGGCGCCGTTCGCCTAAGATGGAACTATGACTATCACGCTCATCGACGAGGCGCGCTATGACGCCGAAATGGACGCTACGGTGCTGCCTGCGCTGCAGGCTTGCATGACGGAAGGTTGGATGGAACCGGCCACCGTCGATTGGGAAGGCAAGGCGTTGCCCAAGTTGGAGCGCCCCGGCCGGTTGCATTACTACCGCTACGACGCGCGCACATTCGACGCGTTGCGCGAGGAAGGCGCTTCGGGCGTATTTCGTGGCGCGATCGTCATTTCGCACGGATTCACCGAATTCGGACGCAAATACAGCGAAATGGTGTGGTACTTTCTGTTGGCCGGCTATTCGGTGTGCGTGTTCGAGCATCGCGGGCATGGCCATTCCGCGCACGATATGAGCAATCCAAGTTTGGTATGGATTGACGATTGGCGGCGATATGTGGCCGATTTCGCCACGTTTGCACAGACTGTGGGGCGTGAGGCGGCGGATGGTGGCCCAATGTACCTGTACTGCCATTCCATGGGCGGCGGTATCGGCGCGGCCGCGCTGGAACGTTACCCGTCGCTGTTCGACAAGGCGGTGCTGTCCGCGCCGATGATCGCGCCGGTGGTCGGCATGCCGACGTGGGTCGCACGCATTGTGGTCGGCGTAATCTGCGGGCTTGGCTTCGGCAAATCACGCGTGTTCGGTCATACCGATTTCGACGGAAACCTCAATCTCGACGATTACGAGGGAGCCTCCGAGGCACGCATCCGCTGGTTCCACAAGCAACGTTTGGCGGACGTGACGTGCCAGACCAACGCTGCCACTTTCGATTGGGCAAACCAGGCGATGGCGCTTTCCCGAGCCGTGCTCAGACCCGACATGTGTGGAGCTATCGAAGCCCCGGTATTGCTGTTTCAAGCCGGACGCGACGTGTGGGTGCTCAACGGACCACAAGATGACTTCGTCGAACGTGTGCGAGAAGGCGGCGGTTCCATCGAAAAAGTGCGATACAGCCAGTCATTACACGAAATTTTTTCCATGCCGAATGCCGTGCTCGGATCATATCTCGGCAAAATCCTCGATTTTTTGTCAGCGCCGAACGCAAGCTTGGCGGAATAAATCTGTTTTGCATAACTGACGTTTAATATGCGTACCGTGTGCGTTACAATCGCCGTGAATTTGCCGTGAAAGCCGTGGAGAGAGAGCGAGGGCAGTCCGTGGCAAAGCAAACGTCGGGACAGGCGTCGCAATCGCAGAAAACTTCCGAATCGCAAAAAACCGCGAAAAAAACCGCGAAAAAAACGGAACATGTGCTGGAACAGACGCCGAAAAGCCTGCTTATCGGCACTGGCATGACATTGCTGGGCGGTGCCATGTGGGGTATGAACAGCACCGTGGCCAAACTGCTGATGCGCGACTACCAGCTGGATCCGATCTGGCTTTCCTGCGTACGCGCGCTATTCGCCAGCCTGATCTTCCTGGTCGGATCGGCCATCACCACACCGCAGAAACTCGCCGGAGCGGTCAAAGACGTCAAATCGTATCCGAAATATTTGGTCACCACACTGATCTGCGTGCTTCTGGTGCAGGTCTCCTACCTGATGACCATCGACTGGACGAACTCCGGAACCGCCACCGTATTGCAGACGCTCAACCTGATTTTCGTGCTCGCCTGGGTATGCCTGCGCGGCAAACGACTGCCCCTCAAGCGTGAATTGGTCGGCGTGCTCCTGGCGTTCGCAGGCACGTTCCTCATCGCCACCGGTGGCAACTTCGCCTCGCTGTCGCTGCCATGGCAGGGGCTCGCATGGGGACTGGTTGACGCGGTGAGCACCGCGGCCATGTCCATTCTGCCGGTCGTGCTCATGCTCAAATGGGGCAACATGACCATCAACGGCATCACATTCCTCATGTCCGGACTCATTCTATGCCCGTTCGCGCAACCGTGGGCGAACATTCCCGCACTGGACGTGCGAGGCGTGCTTCTGCTGCTCTACGCCATCGTATGCGGTACATTCCTTGCGTTCTGGCTCTACATGGCCGGCGTGATGCGCGTCGGCGCGGTGCGTGCCACCATGCTCGGCACCAGCGAGCCGGTCATGGCCACCGTCACCGCAGTGGCCTGGGCCGGCGAAGCGTTCACCTTCACCGACCTGACCGGCTTCGCCATGATCATCATCATGGTCTTCCTGGTGCGCTGACCGCTCGCCATAGCCATAAACTGTCCGATTCTGGAGAATCGGACATCCAGAACGCAAAACCCATACCTTAGTTGTCCGATTCACCAGAAACGGACAACTAAACAGGTAAAACTGCCCCACAGTTGTCCGTTTCTCCAGAATCGGACATCCAGGGCATAAAAAATGTGCCGCGGATGACCGATTCTGCAGAATCAGACATGCACGGCACAGGAGAGGGAAGTACTACTTGGCGTACACGGAGAAGCGCTCGCCCACGTGCGCGGCCTGCTCGGCCTCATTCACCACGGCGATCGCGTAATCCGCGTAGCTGATATAGCTTTCGCCAGCAGCGTTCACCGTGAGCTCTTCACCAGCGGTCTCATACGAGCCAACGCGCTCGCCATCGGCCTGGAAGTCGGCGGCCGGGCTGATGAACGTCCACTTCACGTCGGAGCGTTCGCGCAGCTCCTCGAGCGCCTTGCCTTGGGCTTCGGCGAGCGGCTTGAATTCAGCCGGGAACGTTGGCAGATTTTTGAGTTGCGTGGTGTGTTCCGGGTTGACATACAGACTGCCCGCGCCACCGACCACGATGAGTCGGGTGTTGATGCCGGACAGAATATCGCACAGGTGCTTGAGACTGCTGGAATGCTGCGGAAGCGTCTCGGGGGTCCATGCGCCGAACGCGTCCACGACCACGTCGAATCCGGCGAGGTCGGCGGCGGTCAGGTTGAACAGATCCTTGACTACGACGTTCTTCGCGACGGTCTTGTTGTCACCGCGCACCACGGCGGTCACGTCATGACCGCGTTCCACGGCTTCCTTGACGACGAGCTGGCCTTCGCGTCCGTTCGCTGCCACAACTGCGATCTTCATAATGGTTCCTTTCGTCTGGGTGCGTCCGATCAGTGTCTGACGTAGGTTTTGTTCCGATGAGAGGTACGATATTTCCATACAGAAGAAAATGGAAGAAGGCACAATAAAGTTCTATAGTTACCTAAAGGGAAGTTTTATTGACTTTATTGAGATTGCGAAAGGAAAGAATATGACAACAAAACGTGAGCTCCCGGCGTGTCCCGTGGAAATAACCATGATGCTGATTTCCGATAAATGGAAAGTGCTGATTCTGCGTGATCTGTTGAATGGCACTTTGCGATTCAGCGAGCTGCGTCGTTCTGTGGGCAACGTTTCGCAAAAAGTGTTGACGTCGAATTTGCGCCAGATGGAACGCGACGGACTTGTGCATCGCGAAGTGTATCCGGAAGTGCCGCCGCGCGTCGAATACTCGCTGACTGAAGTCGGCGAAAGCCTGCGCCCGATCATCGAGGCGATGAAGACATGGGGGAACTGGTATAAGGCCGGACATTCCGCCTGACATGTGAAGTCTTTGTGTTTCTTGACCGGCAAGTCATGGGGGATTGCCATGAGACGTACGAATGTGCCGAGAGGGGCGCATGTCGGTTCAAACGCGCGGGTTTTTCATTTGCCAGAGTGCCTATAGTCGCCCGTGAATAAGGGATGACTAGTTGATGTGATGCGATGCCGGTATACGAAGTGTACATATGAGATTTATTGAAAAATCAATCATTCTTCTATTTGGAAGTAGTCTGCCTCTGCCTTGACCTGTGCCGCGTCCACTTGTGTATTGGTTTCAAAACGATATTTCTCACCCGGGGCCCATGATCATACGTAGACGTATGATTCAGTTTTCACATTGTCAGAATCATAGAGAGCGATAGTCACGGAGATATCCTTGAATTTGTAGGATGTTGTGTTTTTCAATCACCGCTGATTATATGAAATAACCATCGTCGTAACCGCTGTCGGTCTTTTCAAACGTTGCGTCGGCTAACAACTTATTGATTGCGTCTTTCTGCGCATTCTGCTCTTCTACCTGTTTTCCATTGGTCGTGAGCTGTTTGAACGTATCCGCATACTTGTCACTGACTTTAAGCCCGTATTTTTTGGTGAGCACTTGAATCTGGGATGTTCGCTCGTCGTACACCTTCTGCCACTCTTCAAGGTATTTATCACTGGTGTATGAGTACTCGTTTAAGACATTCAGTGAATCATTCACGAGGTTGATGTAGGTGATAACATCCTCCTGCATCTTCGAGTCTTTGAACGGGCGTTCCTTCAGACTTTTTTCGGTATCGATTTCGGTCTGAACCGCCTTCCTCAGACTTTCTTCATCATCGTTCAGATTGACTATGGCGAATCTTTTTTCGAGTCCATTGGCGATGATCGACATTGCTTCATCATCGGCGTAATGCGGCTCGTCGGACTTGGTTTCTCCTCCGCGGCCGACAAGACCAAAGATTATGGCGATTCCCAAAGCCATTCCTAAAACCTTTGTGCCAAAACTCTTTCTCATGGGGCTCCCATCTCTTCTTCGAAATCTCTTTAGATTTTTCTATCTGGAAGGCAATGAGATTGTCTTAATGAATGCCTGATTGATTCCGTGTCGAATGTCTGGCGTGTAGCTTCGAAGAAACGTGCTGGTTTTTGTCCAATATGGGATGGGTTTTTATACGTGAAGATATTCATGGACGGTATGAGAGCACACGGCTATCAGACATTCGTGTCCATTTTTACGCACTCGATGCGGCATTCGAGAAGGGCGGCACAGAGTATCTACGCTCGTTTCTGTCTGAAGCGAATCCGTTCCTCTGAAAAAGACGAAGGTTCAGCGGACCCTGCGGTATACGAGGAGTTCTCGAAAGCTTTTGACGAACGATTCGGAAGCCAAGGAGCCACCTCGGAAGAGGCGAGATCGTTCGCCCGGGACTATTTCAGTACTCGGAACGGCTAGTACTGCTGGACGGAAGGGGATCTCGTTGCTGCCTTCGACAGTATCGTGACCCCGCAGCTTTGGGAGCGATCTCTGGAGGAGACAGCAGATTGATGACGGAGAAAGAGGTGGGGATTCCACGTGATTCCTACCTCTTCGCAAGTCTGGCGGATTTTGCGGATGAAGGGCGAAGGGGCTTACGCCTCCTCATTGTCGGCGGCGATAATCTTGCCGATGCGGTGAGGAATTTCCGTGACCAGCGCATTGCCCATGCAGAACGCGCGGTGCCCATCGGTCATGCCGTCATTAGTCCATCCCTTTGGGAAGCACTGGAGCTGATCGAGTTCATCGGGAACGAGGCGGCGCAACCGACCATCCTGCATCACGACGTGTTTGGTGCGGCTCGCTCCGCGACCGCCTTCGCTGGTCAGGATGGTGCGGCTTGGCTTGTCCGCGGGATCGGGGAAAGCCACGGGACCTTCAGAGTAGATGTACTCGTGGCCGTTCTTCGCGGTGCGAGCCTCGCGTTTCCCGCCCTTGAGGTATTCCCACGTCTTGAGGCTGTCCCCGGTGATGAAGAACTCCTCGGGGACTTCCGATGCGGGTACGAGTATGTCTCCGATTGTGCGATACTCTCCGTCGTACACCGGTTCGACTCGGTAGGTCATTACCCTGCCGTTCTGCATGACGCCAGCTTCCCTGAAGCGGGAAACCTTGTCGCCGCGTCCAAAGTTCTGCGTTGACTCGTACGGGTCCGAGCTGATGTTGAAGCTCTCTCCGTCGTTGCGCGAGTCCATCTTGATTGGGAAGGCGCGGGCTTCGACACCGGTGCGGAAAAGCCGTTCGTGAAGATTCCAAGTTGGGGCGTCGTGCTCGGCGTAAATGTACACGCGGCGGCGGCGCTGCGGCATGCCGTAATCGGCGGCGTTGATTACTCGCCACTCGACCGAGTAACCCAGACGGTACAGGCAAGAAAGAATGATTGCGAAATCGCGGCCACGCTGGGCGGTGGGGGACTTAAGCAAGCGATCGACGTTCTCAAGAAGGACGCGTTTCGGGTGCCTCATCTCCAAAATCGAATTGATGCTCCACCAGAGGACGCCCTTCTTGCCATCGATGCCGGAAGCCATGCTTGCCGGTTTCGCAACGGAGTAATCCTGGCAGGGGAAGCCACCCACGAGCATGTCGAATTCAGGAAGTTCTCGTTCGCCGTTCTTGATTTGCTCCACAACGATCGCAATGTCTTCGTTCACGCAGCTGCCTTCGCCGAAGCGTTTTTCGTAGCAGCGCCACGCGAATTGCTTGGTGGGGCGTCCGTTCGGCTCCCAATTGTTTGCCCAGATGGTATGGAAATTACCTGCGGGAGGCTTGTTGAATTCCTCGTTATTCGGGTCGTGGTAGCCGTCAAGGCCAAGGCGGAAGCCTCCGACTCCGGCAAATAATTCAACGACTTTGATTTCCTTGGCCATTTCGTTCCTCGTACCTAATCGATCCGAACGTTTGTTCGTATTGGACTAGCAAATTATATTAAATTTCGCGCATGAGATCAAGTTGACGCGTGTCGTATCCCGACGGGGGAAACAATGGTTTTGAATGCCGGACGATCACATCGGGAAGGAATGGTTCGAACATGGTTGAGGAACTTAATGCCGAGCGAAGCTTTTCGTCATTGGAAGAAGTGACCCGACTGCTGTCTGCAGCGGAGGGGAAGACCTTCCGCGAATTGGATGAAACCGGAAGGGGGGAGGCCGCGGGCAACAAGGGATCCCTCGGAAACATCATCGAAGAGTCCGTACTGCACTATCCAATCAACTCGGACAAGGAAGCCGACATCCAGGTTGGAGACATCCGCTACGAACTTAAAGTCACGCCTTTGAAGCATTCCGGACGGGGAAAAATCAAGAAGACCGTCGCCAAAGAACGACTGGTCTTAGACATCATCAACTATCTGGAACTTCCGGATGAGGATTTCGAAACCTCTCAATTCTGGGGGAAGTCGAAGAACATCATCGTGACGTATTACTACGACGATCGCGAGGACAAAGCGCATCAGTCACGTTTGGACTGCAAGGTTCTGCGCTCGGTGATACTTCACTATGACGAAGAGGATCTCGCGACGATTCGTGGAGACTGGAAGCGCATCCAGAAAAAGGTTGCTTCCGGCCATGCTGACCAGCTTTCCGAATCCGATACGAATTACCTAGCTGCATGTACGAAAGGGGCCAACGCCTCATCTATGAGAGATGCGCCCGCTCCAAAGGGTTCCGGGGCTCAAACCATTCGCGCGAAGCAGCGGGCGTTCAGCTACAAGCCCTCCTATATGACGGCCATCGCAGAGAGAGCGCTGAACAGCCGCATCGAGGATTACAGGCTGCCCATGCCAGCGGAACAGGCGCTTCCTGAATACATCACGCAATGCATGAATCCGTATCTGGGCATGCCTGTCCATGAAATAGCAGGGCGTCTTGCTGTCAAGCAGGACGAGTCAAAGCAGTTCAAATCAAAACTAGTCCTGAAAATGCTTGGCACCGAGCGGAAGGGTGTAGACGATATTGAGCAGTTCCGTAAAGCGAACATAACGAAACTGAAGACCATTGTGTTCTACCCTGATGGTCTGCCGAAAGAGCACATGTCATTCAGGGCGATCACGCCTGAGGAATGGCAGGAGCTTGTTGATCCGGACGTGCGGTGGGGGGACTCGTTCCTCTATAGATTCTTCGAAGAGAACAAGTTCTTCCTGGTTGCTTTTGATTCTCCGGTGCCCTATGCAAAGCATGTGGGGGAGAATGACGTTCTGAAAAATGGATTCCTCTGGAACATGCCGGAAAAGGATATCGACCTTTATGTGAAGCCTGTATGGGAAAAGCTGCACGATCTCATGGTAGAAAGGAAATCCGTGCGCTACGCGAGAGGAACCAATTTGCTGCCGGGACCAAGCTTCAACGAGGTGTTCCATCTTCGTCCGAAGGCTAAGAATAGGAAAGATGCGATTCAGCTGCCCAACGGTGAGTATGTCACCAAACAGTGTTTCTGGCTGGATAGGCGCTATATCGCCCGAATCATCAGCGAGAAGAGAGGCGAATAGCCTAGACGCCTGCGGAGGACATGTCCGCGGTGTTGTGGAGTCAACGCTGCATGCAGCTTCGATGCCGGGTGGATGCGGCAGCAACTAGTACAGGGTGAAAGTTGAGTGGGCTGAGAAGTGTATTCTCAGCCCATTTCTTCTCAATACTGAAAATAATGAAAGAAATGGCTTATTCTAACGGTTTTCGGCTGTAAAAAGTGTTGTCAAGAATGAAAAAAGTGCGAAAAATGGATTGTTCCAACGATTCGAGAGGGGAGGGAGCTTTTTAGGAGAAAGGGTTGCGAGAATGGGGTATCTAGCGACGCGCCGATGAAGTAGGTGCACCCTTCGATGCCCTCTAATTATGGTCGGGCGTTTTCAATTGTTACCATGGCTGCCGCCATTTCGGGATTTCCGGGCTTCCGACGCTCTTCCTGTCGGATTCGCCGACGCCCGCTGAGCTCTACTATCGCTTGGGAAACGAAAAGGCCGGAACCTTTCGGCTCCGACCTTTCACCATGGTGCGAGCGGGGGGAGTTGAACCCCCACGAGCATACACTCACTGCCACCTGAAGACAGCGCGTCTACCATTCCGCCACGCTCGCAGACAATCGACTAATCTACACCTATCGTTCCGATACCGCAATTACGGCGTGTCGCGATGGTTACGGTGTCCGATTCACCCGAATCGGACAGTCTGGGGCGTTCGGATGATGCGTGCATGACTGATTTACCCGAATCGGACACTCGGGTGAGTGGAGGATGCGCTGCGAGTGATCGATTCTGGAGAATCGGACAAATAGACATGCGAATACGCGGCTGTGAACGGGCGTGAATCAAGGCAGCATCAAATCGGTACCGCCGAGAAAACGGTAGCCGCCGTCATCCAGCAATCGGGTTTTCGCAAAATGTAAGCCCAGGAGCGTGGCTTGCACCTCGTCGATGCCGTAAATGACATGCTCCCAGACGGTCTGTCCAGAAGCGTCTTCCAGACGAACGTTTACACTCCAGGCGTCCTCGTCGATTTGCGGTTCGGAAACCGACAACACCCGATCTCCACCCGCGTATTGGAATTGTCGCTGCATGCTCGTCTCCCATCAAATGCGCGTATCTTCGATTGCGGGTTGTTCGCTCTTCGGGTCGGAAGATAGTGTTTGGCTATTTGTCGCATTGGAACTTTTTCCCGCTAGGCAGGCGGCATAGGCTGTGGCTGCCCCGGCCCAGCATACTGCGGCCGCAGCACCGTGTAGGCGTTTGCATTTTTAGTGGGGAATATTCCGGAAGCCTCCGCCTCTGCCGGGTAAGCATATTGTTTGTCGGCTGTGGGCTGGACGGAGAGGCTATGTGCTTCGTGTTCGATTGCTGCGCTGTTCGGCACCTCATCCATGCTGGGGAGCGAAGCTTCATCTGCCATTGCTGTCGCGCTCCCCGATGCAAGTGTCGCACAAGCCAAAAGAGTCGCAATAACACGTAACGTGTTCTTTTTCATATATATGTCCTTTCGTCAAGTTGACGTGACATCAGTCGAGAGTAGAAGCGTGTTCGCAATTGTGATAGAGTGCTGTCACCTGTTAGGGGGACATGTCGCATTAAATATTCAAACGGGTGACATCGCTGTTGTACGGAACCGCATTGCGTGATTTACATGATGACGGAATGTGTCCCCCGGTGAAAGGTGTGAATATGCGACGGAAGCAAAATGCATGCGATTCGAACGGTGGCGTACATGCTGAGCGCGTGACGGCCAACATGCATGACCTTACATATGGCTTGAAAGATTTTTTCCGCGAGGTCTTTCTTGATAAGGATGATATCGACTATGAGCGCCGCTTTGACGTGCGTTCCTTGCCATTGCTGGTTGTAGCGATGGCTGCAGGATGGCTCTATTCTCGTGATGGAAACGGATTCTATGCGTGTGTCAGCGCGATTTTTGCTGTTTCCTATACTGTGTATTTCATCGTCAATCGAGGCGTGTACATCGTGCGCCTGTTCCGTGGGGAAAATATTTTCGGTAAACGGCGTGTGAGATGCATGAAATACCGTGGCACGATACATTCGTCGGTTGCGGGCGGGCTGGCAAAAGCCTTGGAAAAATTCGTTGATAACGATACGCTGTATGCGTATATCGGCGGATATGGTGTTCCGTTGCTGGGCACTGCGACAATGATTGCTTATGATGCGTCGCACTGGTTATGGTTGGCATTAGTTGGGGGAGTCTTGTGCGTTGTATATGCGCTGTATTGGCTGATATATGCATTTGTTGCCGCGCATCGGGCGCTTATCGCAGTGCTTGCGGATCGCGATAGGAGATTGGAACAGGCGGGTTATCGCATGACGGTTATGCGCCGAGATGCAAAATTGGCCAGCAGGACGCATGATACGGTTACCGGTGGTCTGTCGTATATTGCCTTTATTGCGCAGCAGCAGCTGGAGGGTAAAACCTTATCGGACGAGGAACGGGTTGCGTGGAAACATATCGATGATGCGGCTCAACGTACGATGGACAATGTTCATGAAGTTATTGATATTCTTGGACGAGATATCGACCCCGCAAATCCCGTTGGCGGCGAAGGGTTTGATTGCGAATCGCAAGAAATACAGATGCCAGATGTTTCTTCATTGGAGAGAATTATTCGCGAGCATTGTGATGAGGGGGATTCTCGGCTTAAGACGCTCGGGTTTGTTGGAACAAGTGAGATTCAGCTGGATGTTGCGGATGCTGATGATACTGGTGAAAGTGTTTGTGCGGATCTGATTGATGAGTGTACAAGTCTGATTGATGAGTTATACACCAATATTTCTTGTCACGCTGATACGAGTCAGCCATACGCTGTTTTTGTCAGTAGCGAGAACGGATGCCTCCGCATCACGCAGGTAAACGCTATAGCGTGCCCGCGCGATGCGCAGAGCGGCTATAAGAAGAAGGTTTCAGGAAGGGGACTTGCGTTTCATCGGAGGATGCTTGACGCGATGAGCGGGTCGATTACTACTTGTGAAGAGGGTGATACTTGGACGCTGCATGTGGTCATACCGTTGTGAAAACAATAGGTTTTGGCGTAGATATTTGATAATTATTCATGCTGAATCTTTATAAAATATCGCAAGTAATTTGGTGGTTAATGTAATGGAAACTAATGTGGAAAGAATTAACAAATTAGTTGAACATATAGGAATAGTCGACAATGATGTGTTGACGTTGGGTGCGTTGTCTAGCTATTTGACTCAACGATTTGGAGACGAGAAAATTTTATGGCGATGCACGCTTGGTAAAAAAGCTGCGGAATTATGTAGTAATTCGCAAACACGTCCCCAGATATTACTCATGGATATGTCATTATCTGATGCCGATGGCGTGCAGATTTGCCAGGAGATTCGGCGTACTGTTGACGATATGCCGATTTTGGCGATTACTTCTTTTCCGTTGCGCCGATATGCTGCTGCGGTGGCTCAGGCTGGAGTGCAAGGCATTGTCGCGAAACGAAATTTGCGCACTATTGCCGCTGCTCTCGAGTGCGTTGTATCTGGACACGTTTATCTGCCGGATGAGTTAGCGGCAACCATGCCGGATCTGCATTTTGAGTTGCCCGTACAGGCGCATCGTAGGATCGTAGCAGAGACTCTTGGCGGGCAGGCCGTGAAACCAGTTTTGTCCGATCGGGAAACGGCGATTATAGCCAGATATGCGCGAGGGCAGACCACACTTCAAGTGGGGGAGTGCTTAGGATTATCGGAGAACACTGTCAAGACTTATACCAAGCGTGCCATGGCGAAGCTTGGGGCGAAAACGCGAGGTCAGGCAATAGCCCTCTGGCTGATGCAAACCATGAGGCATGGTGTGTGATTTAGGCAGCTTTTATCTCTGATAAACGTATATGTGCTGTGACCGATTCTGGAGAAACGGACACATTGGGTGGTGGGTGGCTGGGGTGAAACGGCTAGATGTATGCATGACACGCGCGGAACACATGAAAAAAGGCGCCGACGGGTTTGTTCGTCGGCGCCTTGGAATGCGGAAGTATGGCTCAGCATTCGTTTGGGTGGAAGGCCCAAGTGAAATGCATCATCCGCGGGAACCGTTGGCGTAGAAGCGGGCCAGGGTTTCGTCGCGGAATTCGTCGAAATATCCGCCGTCAATCGACGCGCGAATATCGTCCAGCAGCTTCACGAAGAAATGCTCGTTGTGGATCGTCGCCAATGTGAAACCGTTGAATTCGCGGGCACGCAACGCATGATCCACGTAAGCGCGCGAATAATGCGTGCATGTGTAGCAATCGCAGCCCTCTTCAAGTGGGCCAAAATCATGCTTGAATTGCGCGCGCTTGATGTTGTAACGTCCGCCGCGCGTGAAAATCGCGCCATTTCGGCCGCAACGCGCCGGTGCGACGCAATCGAACGTGTCTCCACCATTCTCGACGCATGCGAAAATATCGTCGACTGCAGCGATGCCGAGCACGTGGCGCGGTCGGCTTTCCGGCATCGCATCGCAAATCCAGGCGCAAGTGTCGCCGATAATGCGCTTTTCAATCGCACCTCCAATACCGACGCCGTCGAAATCCAACGAAGCGATCTGTTCGGCCGCATGCCTGCGCAAATCCTCATAATTCGCGCCCTGTACCACGCCATACAGCGCCTGATACGGCTTGCCGACGCGCTCTTCGGTAAGTCTCTTATGCTCGGCAACGCAACGCTGCGCCCAACGGTAGGTGCGTTCCACGGAACGCTCCTGGTAGCCGCGCGTGTTCATCAGTGTGGTCAGCTCGTCGAACGCGAACATGATGTCGGCGCCGATCTTATGCTGGATTCCCATTGAAATTTCGGCGGAAAAACGGTGCAGTGAGCCGTTGAGCGGCGATTTGAACGTTACACCGTCCTCGTCCACGAACGCGAGACGCTCCTTGCCTTCGGCGATCACGTCGTCTGATTTCATGCCGGTCACATCCATGGCGAGGGTTTTCTTGAAGCCTGCGCCGAGCGAAAGCACTTGGAAACCGCCGGAATCGGTGAAGGTCGGACCGTTCCAGTTCATGAATTTGGCAAGGCCGCCGGCTTCGTCGAGCACTTGTTCGCCGGGGCGTTCATACAGGTGAAACGCGTTGGACAGCAGGCATTGCGCGCCGAGGTCCTTCATGGTTTCGGGCAGAACGGCTTTCATCGCGGCCTGCGTGGCCACGGGCACGAACGCTGGAGTGTGAATATCGCCGTGGGGGGTGTGAATAATGCCGGTGCGACCATATCGTGCGCCGCCTCGCCCCTTACCGTCCGCCGCGTCGGGAAGGCGGTTTTTCTGTTCGAAATAGAAGGCGTCGCGACGGCCCGGCTTGCCTGGTTCCGCTCCACGCGGATGTTCGATGAGATTCTCGGGCACTGAGGCTGCCGCATTTTGCGCGTCTTGCGCTGTGCCGATAGATGATTCGTTAAGGCTTGTCATGCGGAATACTTTATGCGATAGCGCCGATTCTTGAAAGTGCTGCAAAGAATGCGATCGGTGAAATGAAAACAAGGAAGATGTGGAAAGTGCGATGAAGGTGCCGATCGCATTTTGGTGCGATTTTCAGATTCAATGGTGATGTTGAACGTATTTGGCTGCTACTTTCAACAAACATTCAGGAAACTTCCAGAGCGAGTATCTTTACTCATAGATAGCAGTTCGAGCGGCACGATTGCTGATTTGTGAAATGCCGCGAGACGAATAAGGAGCGAAAATGGCTGAAGAGAACGACCAGAACGCCGTGCAGCCGCAGAATGACGAACAACAGACCGTGCCGATGCCGCCGGTTGATGCGGAACAGACGCAAACTTACGCAGGTGAGCCGTATGCTGCAGAGTCGGCTACCGAACCGATTGACGTGCAGGGCGGTATTGAGGATCAGCCGCCGGCCGCCATGCCTGTTGCGAACGATGGCGCTTCGGCGGAATCCGCGGCTGCGGCGGGCGATACGCCGGATTATGCTTCCGCGGCGGGCGAACGTACCGTGGTTGGCGGTTCCACGCAGGATGCGCCGGCCCAGCAGTACCGTCCGGCACCGGAATATGGTGCGTACGGTCCCGTGCCGACGCAGCCGGCTGATGGCACCGCAGCCGCGAACGATACTGCGAATGGCGCGCCGAACATGCCTCCGCAGCCGCAATATGGCGCGTACGGGCAGGCTTCCGGACAGCAGCCGCAGCAGCGTCGCAATCCTTTCTTCGGAAATCCGTATATGGGCGGAAATCAGCAGAACGATCAGCAGAACGCGCAATCGAATAACGGCAATCCATTCATGAAGCCCGCTGCGCAAGGCGGAGCCAACGTGCCGCCAGCAGCGCCGAATACTCCCAATAACGGCAACCCGTTTGGGAATCCGAATAACGGTAATCCGTTCGGTGCCCCGCAGCAGAATGGCGCAGCAACCAAGCCGAAGTCCGCTTCCGGCGTGACCGGGCATGTGATGACCGGCGTGGTGGCGGCCCTCGTCTCCGCGGCATTGTGCCTCGGCGTCGGCTACGCGGCAATCACCAATGGATGGGTGACCGTACCCACCTCCAGCTCACTGACCAGCGTGAAGTCCAACACGTCCGGATCCGGTTCGGCGAAAGCCAAATCCGGCGAGGCCGCGGACTGGAGCGCGGTGGCGAAAGAAGTGTCCGATTCTGTGGTGTCCATTGACGTGGCAACCAGCGACGGCAGCGCCAAAGGCTCCGGTGCAATCATCAGCGACAAAGGCTACATCGTCACCAACAACCATGTGATTTCCGGCGCGAAGCAGATTCAAGTGACGCTCGCCAACGGCACCATCTACTCAGCGCAAATCGTCGGCACCGACACCACCACCGATCTGGCCGTAATCAAACTCGACAATCCGCCGAGCAATCTGAAAGCCGCAGAATTTGCCGATTCCGACAATCTTGCCGTGGGTGAATCCGTGATGGCCATCGGCAATCCGCTCGGCTACGATGACACCGCAACCGTCGGCATCGTTTCCGCGCTCAACCGCCCGGTGACCGTGTCCGATGACAACAACAACGACATCGTCACCAACGCCGTGCAGATTGACGCGGCCGTCAACCCAGGCAATTCCGGCGGTCCGACCTTCAATGCGGCCGGCCAGGTGATCGGCATCAACTCATCCATCGCATCCACCACAACGTCCTCCGGCACGGCCGGATCCATCGGCATCGGCTTCGCCATTCCGTCGAACCTGGTAAAGCGTGTGGCTAACGAGATCATCGACAACGGCACCGTGCAGCACGTGGCGCTCGGCGTCACCATCAAGAGCTCCACGGTTGAGGCGGACGGCGTGACCCGCGGTTGCACGCAGGTGCAGTCCGTGGTCGACGACAGCCCGGCGGCCAAGGCCGGAGTGAAGGCCGGCGACTCCATCGTGGCGTTCAACGGCAAGGCGGTGAACAACAACTATTCGCTGCTCGGCTACGTGCGCGCCTCCGCCATGAACGACAAGGTGACATTGACGGTCGTGCGCGACGGCAACACCATGGAGCTTGACGTGACACTCGACCAGGAGGAATCCCAAACGAACTCCTCCAACAGCCAGAACCAGCGGAACAACGGCAATGATGGCCAGAGCCAGAACGGCAATGGCAACGGTTACGGTAATGACGGCAACGGCAACGGAAATGGACAGAGCGACGGCAACGGTAGCAACGGCTACGGTGACGGTGGCGGTCTGTTCGACCCGTTCGGCCTGTGGTAAAGCGAGATGTTGATGCGGTGCGTGAATTGACGGACGCAAGTTGTTGCGGTGCGCAAGTCAAGACTGTTGGGCTGGCTAAAACGTTTCGCGACATGCGAACGGACGGAAGCCACCCGATAGGCTGACGGCGAAGACGCGGCTGGCACCACGAAATCGCAAGTACAACGAAAACCGCGAAAATCAACAAAAAGCAAGCCAAAAGAAGCATGCAATAAGGGCTGTGTGAGCAATCGCACAGCCCTTATTGCTGTATTGCGGCACAAAAATCGCAAATATTTGCTATGCTGAAAATATCTTTTTACGCCGTGTATCGATGGCTCGCGCGGGCGAGGCGCCGATGGGTTAACAAGGCGTCCGATACGAGCGTAAGGAGATTCTCATGCGTAGAATCATCGATATTTGCTGGCGACTGTGCAAACAGGTTCCGTTACTGCCGATTACCATTCTGTCCGCGATTCCGTTGGCATTGCTGGGGGAGTGGAAGCCGTGGGGCGAGGCTGCGTGGGATTCGTGGATTTCGCAAGTCGGCGTTGACGGGTTGAGTGCGTTCAATCCGGGCGTTGGGCAGTGGATTGTGATCGCGTTGGTTGCGTACACGATTGTGGTGACGGTACGCGGCATGATCGACGATCTGCGGCACGGGCATGTTGGCGTCGATCTGCTGGCGGTCGTCGCGATTGCGTCGACGGTCGCAGTGCAGGAATATTGGGCCGCATGGGCCGTGGTGCTGATGATCTCGTCCGGCGAGGCGATCGAGGAATTCGCGCAGTCAAAGGCCGAAAGCAACCTGACCGCGCTGATCGACGCGGCACCGCGAACCGCGCACGTGGTCGTGCTGCCCGGTATGCGGGGGCATGTGCACGCGTCGGGCAGCGAGCATACGGCCGACGTGACCGCCGACGGATTTCGTACTGTCAGAGTGTCCGATTCTGGAGAAACGGACAACCAAGACGGTGAAAAGCGTGCTTTTGCGTCTGAATCTCCAGAAACGGACACAAAAGGTGCTTCGCAAACGTATGATGCGGCTGGAGAGCGTTTCGAAACGGTCCCCGTTGATCAGGTACAGCTCGGCGACGTGATCCTGGTGTTGCCCGGCGAAACGGTGCCGGTCGACGGTGAGCTGCTGTCGGGCGTGGCCACGTTGGACCTAAGCAACATCAACGGCGAGCCCGTTCCCCGCGAAGTATATGCGGGCGCTCGCGTGATGTCCGGTGCGGTCAATGGCTCCACAACATTGACCATGCGCGCCACGCAACTTGCGCACGATTCGCAATACCAGAAGATCCTGGAGCTGGTCTCGTCGGCGCAAGAGTCGCGCCCCGCTGTCGTGAAGACCGCGGATATGCTTGCAGTGCCGTTTACCGTGCTTTCGCTTGCGATTGCTGGGATTGCATGGGCGATTTCCGGATTGCCGCTGCGATTTGCGCAAGTATTGGTGCTTGCTACGCCGTGTCCGCTGTTGATTGCCGCGCCGGTCGCATATGTGGCTGGAACCGGGCGACTTGCCAAAGCGGGAATCCTGATCAAAGCGCAGGATGTGCTGGAAAATCTAGGTCGCGTATCGCATATTTTCTTCGACAAAACCGGCACGCTCACCGTCAAGCAGCCGCAGGTCGTACGTGTAGAGAAGCCGTTTGAGACGAGTTCGCCGTTCAATGAGGACCATATTCTCATGATGGCCAGCGTGGTGGAAGGCTATTCGGTGCACATTCTGTCGAAAGGCATCGCGGCGGCCGGACGCAAGGCTATGGATGATTTGTATGCGCGGTATGCGGCGGGGCAGAGGCTGTGCGTCGAGCGCGATTTGCCGGGGCACGGGCGCGACTATCCGGTGGTGAAGAACATTGTAGAGGAGTCCGGCAAGGGTATATCCGGCGAAGTGAACGGGCATCAGGTGCGCGTGGGGCGGTTCGCATACGTGACGGCTGACGAATCCGGATTCATGCCGGTGCTGCATATGCCGGATGCGACGTATTACGTGTCCGATTCTGCCGAATCGGACAAACGGGAGACTCAGAATGCGCTGCGGATGTCCGATTCACCAGAAACGGACATCCAGAGGGCTAAAACGTGTGTTTACTTGTCCGATTCTCCAGAATCGGACACTATGGGAGTGAGGAACGGGGTGCCTGACGATGCGCAGCCTGCAGCCGCGCCCTCTACTTCCGCGTCCGTCGCAACCCAATCCGCCGCTCGCAAGCCTGAAACCGCAAACTCGCTGTTTGCCCCGCTCGCTCCTGACGAAATGGCTGCATACGTGGCGATTGACGGCCGTCTTGCCGCCCGCATCGTACTTCGTGACGTGCCTCGCGAGAATGCGAAGCGTTCTTTGGCTCGCCTGCACGAGTTGGGTGTCAAGGAACTGTCCATGCTTACCGGCGACAAGGCTGCGTCCGCCCGCATCATCGCAAACGAAGTCGGTATCGACGACGTGCAGTCCGAACTGTTCCCTGAAGACAAGGTTGCCGCCGTCAAGAGCGCCACTGAATCCAAGCACCAGAAGCTGTCGTTGTGGAATCGCATCAAGCAACGCGTAACCGGCGAATCCAAGAATCGTCAAATCACCATGATGGTCGGTGACGGCGTCAACGACGCCCCCGTACTTGCGGTTGCCGATATCGGCATGGCCATGACCGACGGCACGTCCACCGCGGCTTCCGAATCTGCGCAAGTGGTCATCATGAATGACGACATTGCGTCCGTTCCGCGGGCCATCGCCATCGCGCGCCGCACGAAAAAGGTGATGTTGCAGGCGGTGCTGATCGGCCTCGGCCTTGCGATTATCGGCATGATCGCGGCCGCGTTCAATCTGATTCCCGTGGTTGTCGGCGCGTTCATGCAGGAAGCGATTGATGTTGTCAGCATTCTGTGGGCGCTCACCGTGCTTTTCGACCGTGGCGAATCAGCCTGATTGCGCCTCGAAACCCCGTATCTCGCCTATATATGGCAGATTTGGAGGTCTGTCAGCAAGTATTTCGCTTATATCTGGCAGGTCCATATGAGAAAACCTGACTTAGGGGGCGAGAATACACCCTCTAAGTCCGGTTTCTCAAAACAGCTCTGCCATACATAACGCAGATAGCTCCGGACGAACTTCGGAATCTGCCATACATAAGGCATGTATAAGGCAGATTCGGAAGTTTTGGGATTGTTTACAGCGAGCTCGGGGAGATTTCTCCAGCGATCGATGTGTGCATCCACTTGCCGAAGTCGGCTCCGGTCACGCCTTGAGACAGCAGGAACATGATTTTCGCATACGTGGCTTCCAGCGTCATATCGCCAGATCCAATTGCGCCGGCGCGTGCGATCGCATCACCCGTCTCGTAATGGCCGAGCAGTACTTCCGCCTGCTGGCACTGCGATGCAATCACAACGGGAACGCCATCATGCAGCACGTCGGCAATCACGTCAGTCAGTCCAGGCTCGTCGCTTGGCACATTGCCGACGCCGTACGCACGCAACAAAACCGCTTCCGGCCGCGGCGTAAGCATCGCTTCCAACCGTGCCGCGGAAATGCCGGGTGCCATATCGATCACCGCAACATCATGGCGAGAGTAAGGCTGAGGCGACGTCCAACCGCAGCCAACCGCAGCGGAATCGCCCGCATACCAATGCCATGGCGTGCCAGTGCGTGCCAGCGGGCCGACGGAAGGCGCCGAAAAACCTTCAAATGCCCAGCTCGACGACTTGCTCACACGATTGCCCGCAAACAGGTGATGTCCAAAAAACAGTCCCACACCGTGGAATCGTCCGCTCATCGCGGCATTCAGCGCGCCCGTGACATTCGCAGTGGCGTCCGACTCGATCTTGCCAAGCGGATGCTGTGAACCCGTGAAAATCACCGGCTTGCCAAAATCAGCCAACGCATACGCAAGCGCGGCGCTCGAATAGCTCATCGTATCGGTGCCATGCAACACCACGAACGCGTCGGCATCATCGCGGTGCGCACGCAAATCGTCGACCATCGTCTGCCAATTGTCGGGAGTCGCATTCGACGAGTCGATAAGAGGATCAAGCTCGGTGAACGTGAACAGGCTCGCGTCCATGTGCGCGTCCTCCAGCAGACGGAACAGCCATCCGCGAGTGTCGGCGCCCGGAATCAGGCCGTTCGGCGAGTCAATCATGCCGATAGTGCCGCCGGTATATGTGATGTGAATGCGCATTGCCACCTTCTTACGATTGCCTGGTACTTAATAAGTACTTGCTTGCGATTCTGCGATTACTTGAATTACTTGCGATTGTACGTGCGCCTGCCGTACGTTGTTGCGTGCGATTGGTGCAGGCGTACGTTGGATGAGTTTGGCTGGATTCGACCTGATCTGACCTGATTTAGTGAGATCCGGCCAAATCCAGCTGAACTGCGATTTCGCGAAAGCTGGCCGCACCGACGTCATAATTGCTACCCCTGTGTGAATGCCGCATACATTATATGGACGGCTCTTTACCGTTTGTTGACATTCCGCTCATAGTGCGTCAGTGGCCACGGTCCGTGCCCCTCTTCCAACGCCAGGTTGTCCGATTCTGCAGAATAGGACAACCAAACACGTGTTTTGATTCCGGATGTCCGATTCTGGAGAAACGGACATCCAAACGTACGTTTTGGTGCCTTGCGTGTCCGATTCTGGAGAAACGGACAAAAAGACGTACATTTCGGTACTCTGAATGTCCGATTCTCCAGAATCGGACAAACGAGACAACCGAGACGTGAGGGAAACGACATGACGGATGGGCATACGTGAGAAATTCCAAAGGACGAAACCGGAAGGCGAGGCGAAGAAGTCGTAAGAAAGTACATGAGCGCCCCTGTTGCAAATGCAGGGAATGCATTAGGCTAGAGCGCGTGACTGAAACTCATGAACTTCGTATTGCTGTAATCGGCGCCGGCCCTGCAGGCGTCTACTCCTCTGACATTTTCCTGCGCCAGTTGAAGAAGCTCGGCGAGGAGCTCGGCCTCGGCACTGCCGCCCGAATCGACCTGTTCGAAAAGCTGCCGGTGCCGTTCGGCCTGGTGCGCTACGGCGTGGCCCCCGATCATCCGTCCATCAAATTCATTGCGTCGGCACTCGAAAAGACGCTCGACAATCCGGACATCCACCTGTACTGCGACGTGGAATTCGGCAAGGACGTGACGCTCGACGAACTGCTCGAACGTTACGATGCCGTGCTGTTCGCCACCGGTGCAGTCGAAGACAAGCCGCTCGGACTGCCGGGCGCCGATCTGGACGGCGTATACGGCGCAGCCAAGTTCGTGGAATGGTACGACGGTTATCCGACCGGCGCTCGCGAATGGCCGCTTGAAGCTGAGGAAGTCGCCGTGATCGGCGGCGGCAACGTGGCCATGGACGTGGCTCGCGAGCTCATGCGCAATGCCGATGATCTGAAGGAGCGCACCGACATTCCGGACAACGTATATGAGGGCATCAAGTCCAACAAGGCGCGTGTGCTTCACTTGTTCATCCGTCGCGGTGTGGCGCAGGCCAAGTTCTCCGTGCAGGAATTGCGTGAGATGGAGAAGCTGCCGGGAGTGCAGCTGATCATCAACGAAGACGATTTCGATTTGGATGAAGACACGATTGAAGAGGCCGGCAAAGACAAGCTGACTCGTCAGATGGTCGAAGAGCTGTTCACGATTCGTGAGATGGCGGAAGACATGGAAGATGACGGTGACGTGGATTATGAGGGTAATCCGGCTGACCGCAAATATTACGTGCACTTCAATTCCGCTCCGGTCGAAGTGTTGGGTGAGGACGGCAAGGTCGTTGGCATCCGTGTGGAAAAGACCGAGACATCGGCGGACGGCAAGATGAGCCGTACCGGCGAATTCGAAGAGTATCCGGTGCAGGCTGTGTACCATGCGATCGGCTACAAACCGGCCACCGCGCCGGGCATTGCGTACGACGAGCGTCATGCGCACTTGGCGAACGCGAACGGTGACGGTCGTATCACTACGGCCGCTGAAGCCACGGATGAAGTGCGCGAGCGTCTGTATGCGACCGGTTGGGCGAAGCGTGGTCCGGTTGGCCTGATCGGCTCCACCAAGTCCGACGCACTGCTGATCGTGACCAATATGCTGGAGGATTTGTCGAAGGCTGCTGAAGGCGGTCGTGTGGCTGCCGATCGTGATCCGGAGTCCATCGACCGGCTGCTGGAATCGCGCGGTGTCAAGCCGATCGACTTCGCTGGCTGGAAGAAGATCGATGCGTTCGAACGTGCCGAGGGTGCGAAGGAAGGCCGTGAGCACAAGAAGGTCATCGATCCGGAGCAGATGCGCGCCCTGGCTCACGCTTAAGGTGGGTGTTTGGGATCTGATCTGATAGGTCCCAGGTTTCTTTCATGCGTCTTGGATGTCCGATTCTGGAGAATCGGTCACCCAAGACGCATTTTTTATCCTGTGCTTGTCTGTGTCTGGTGAATCGGACATCTGGAGTGTCCGAAACATGTTCTGTATGTCTGTTTCTGGTGAATTGGACATGTAATGTGGACGAAGGACTTGCTACTTGTCCGATTCTCCCGATTCGGTCACCCAAAGGCCTCTTGGCATGCATTGGATGTCCGTTTCTCTGGAATCGGACATCTGGGGAGAAGCTGAGCATGCGAACTTCCGCAACCTAGTCTTTTCCGCAACCCAGTCTCCAGCGCATATCCAGCAAAAACTCAGACTCCGTTTCTACGCTAGTGACCATGAACGGCAAATTGCAGGTGCATGGCCATTGCAATGGCTTGAAGACAACGCTGTTATTCGCGTTGATGTGGGGCGTCATCATGCTCATTTGGTGGGCGACCGGTGGCAGCCAGCGCACGCTTGGTATCTACATTCTCATCGGACTTGGCTCAACGTTCGCATCCTACTGGTTTTCCGACAAACTCGCGATCGCATCCATGCGCGCGCAGGAAGTCAGCGAGCAGGAAGCGCCGGTACTGTACAAAATCGTGCGCGAACTGTCGGCGAAGGCGGGCAAGCCGATGCCGCGTATTTATATCGCCCCAACCATGAGTCCCAATGCGTTCGCAACAGGACGCAATGAACGTCATGCGGCGGTTTGCTGCACGCAGGGTATTCTGCGGATGTTGAACGAACGCGAGATTCGCGGCGTGCTCGGGCACGAGCTTATGCACGTGTACAATCACGATATCCTGACTTCTGCGATCGCGTCCGCAATGGCGACGGTCATTTCGTATCTCGGATATTCGCTCATGTATTTCGGTGGTGGCAATTCGCGCGATGATCGCAATGACTCATCCTCTAATGGTCTTGGATTACTGGGTGTGCTGTTGAGCACGATTCTTGCGCCAATCGCCGCTTCGCTTATTCAGATGGCGATTTCACGTACGCGAGAATATGATGCTGACGAAGATGGTTCCATGCTTACGGAAGATCCGGAGGCGCTCGCGTCCGCATTGAATAAGATTTCGAACGGCGCTGAGACGATGCCGATGCAGAAGACTGCTGGTACGCAGTCGGTTGCTGCGATGATGATTGCAAATCCGTTTTCTGCGGAAGGTTTTTCTCGCCTGTTTTCCACGCATCCGGCGACCTCGGATCGCATCGCGCGGCTGATGCAGATGAGTCAGGAGATGAAGGCGCGGGGCGTGCAGTCCGGCTATTTGGCTGGCGGTTATGCGACGAGCGGGTATGCTTCGGAGGATATTCGTCGGCAGAATGGGGGTGTCTCTGGTGCCGGCGCCGGCGCCGGTGCGGGTGCAGGGGGATACTCCGGTGGGGGCTATTCGCGAGATTATTCGCAGCATCCCGTGCAAGGCGGGTATGGTCGCTGATCGGCGGCGATTGCAATGTGCGCAGGTTGCGCAAGTCATGCGTGATTGCATAGGATTCCGCTGATTCTGACGCGAATTGCGTGTGTTTCCTGTGGGGATGCATTGCAGAATATTTTGATGTCATCTGATGAATGACATTAATGCTGTTGTGGTTGTTGCGCGTTGATTGATATGCGATTTGGCAAGTGGGTGACGGTATCGAATATCGGTCGATGGCCGTGAATTCTGCGAATGCATGCTAGACTAAATGATTGTGCCCAAAAGGCACAACCTTGCGGATGTAGTTCATCGGTAGAACGAAAGCTTCCCAAGCTTTAAAGGCGGGTTCGACTCCCGTCATCCGCTCCATTCGAAACCCTTGGAATCGTTGGAATTCCAAGGTTTTTTCTATTGCCGTAAAAGACCCGTGAAGTCAACTTCGCGCCGCGCAACTGTCGGTTGCGTCGCAAAATTCGGTTGCGAGTCGCAATGCAACCGAAAGATGGTGGCGTGGAACGAGACGTTTATGACAAGCTGTTGCTTGGCAATCGCCAATAATCGCAAGTCGAGGCGATATGGAAACTCGACGAAAGGGCGGACATGAGTTTCAAAGAGAATCTGCAGTATCTGCGCGGTTCGCGCAACATGACGCAGGAACAGCTGGCAATGCTGCTGGGCGTTTCCCGGCAGGCAATTTCGAAATGGGAGTCCGATAAGGCATACCCCGAAATGGACAAGCTGCTGATGCTTTGCGACATGTTCGGCGTGACGTTGGATGATTTGGTCATGGGCGACGTGCGCGCGTCGGCGGGCTGTGGGGGTGCGGGACGCGTGGACTTGGCTGCTGATACGGATGGTGTGGCCGCGTCGGTTGGGGTGGCCGACGCTGCTGTTGGCGCGGTTCCGGGGGTAATCGGGTTTGCGGCATCGCAGGTCGCAGGAATGTCCGATTCTGGTGAATCGGACGTGAGGGATACGAATCCGAATGTTTGTGCGTCCGTTTCTGGTGAATCGGACGCACAAGGTGCCAAAACCGGTGTTCAATTGTCCGTTTCTCCAGAATCGGACACGCGAGATGGGACGGACATTCCGCAAAGCGTGCCCCGACATATCGTGCAGGATGTGGTTGGCTACGACAGTCATATGAGGCGTTTTGCGTGGCTTATTGCGATTGGTGTGGCCGCAATCATCCTCGGCGTCGCGGTTGGCATGTTGTTTTCGCCGGAGGGGTCTGTCTTGGGGCCGTCGCCGGTGAACGACGTGCTGGTCACAGTATGCACGTTGGTTGGCGCGATGGTCGGTCTCGCTTTGCTGATACCGGCCGGAATCATGCATGGCGATTTCCGCCGTCGCCACCCGTATGTGCAGGATTTTTACACGGATGAGGACAAGTCACGTGCGTCGGTCGTATTGGCGATTGGTGTTGCGATTGGTTCCGTGCTGATTTTGGCGGGCGTGTGCGTGCGAGTGTTTTGTGACGAGTTTGTTGCCGACGGAGACGCGGGGTGGCCGGACAGCGTTCTGCTGGCTTGCGTGGCCGCGGCGGTGTTCTGTTTCATTATGTCCGGGATGACGCATGACAAGGTGAATGTGGACAAATACAATCGTGAAGCCGCAGAGGAAAGCGTGCGCGAGGGACGTTCCGTGCCGCACCCGACGATGAGCGAGTCGGACAGATTTTACAGAAGACTTACCAGTGCAATTTGTGGCGTGATCATGTTGTTAGCGACTGTTATCGCGTTGCTTATGCTTTTTCTTGGAACGGCGGGCAGTGATGTTGACGCGTGGATGAAGGTGTTCTGGGTCCCGTGGCCGATCGGCGGTGTGCTGTGTGGCGTCGTGGGCATCATCGTGCCATTGGTTAAGGAGGCCAGGCGGCGGTAAACCAACAAATAGTGTCCGTTTCTGCAGAATCGGACATGCGGGGTGGGCGGCAGGTAGGCTGGAATCCGTGAATACGGATCAGAAACTTCCCGCCGAATCCGCAGGCGAACGCCCCAGTACCCCCCTATTTGGTCATGCCATATCACACGCGGCGACACTCATCGGCCTGTTCGCAATCGTCCTGTGGGGCTTCATGGCCGGCCTCGTGCGACTCGTTTCCGAATCGTTCGGCGCCACGCTCGGCTCGGCGCTCATCTACACTGTCGGCGGCATGCTCCTGCTCATCGTGCGACGGCCGAAACCGATTAGCCAAGCGCCACGCAAGTACCTCGTCGCAGGCGGACTCATGTTCATCGCATACGAGGCGTCGATCTCGCTGTCGATCGGTCTGGCCACAACGAACGCGCAATCTGTGGAAGTCAGCCTCGTCAATTATTTGTGGCCGACGCTGCTGGTACTGATGACCGCCGCCGTGTCGCACAAACGCGGCTCGGTCTCCGAAGCGCTGCCGGGTGCAATCGTAGCCACCGTCGGCGTGGCAATGGCGGTCGGCGGTGAAAACCTTGACGTGCAGGAAGCGGTTGCCAATATCGCCAGCAATCCATTGCCGTACGCGCTCGCGTTCGCAGGCGCCTTTATTTGGGCGATTTACGCGACCGTGACGCCATCGATGTCCGATGGTTACGATGGTACGACGATTTTCTTCTGTTGCGTTGCTGTTGTGCTGTGGATTATCCATTTCGTTTCGGGCGACGGTTTGCCAGCTGTAGCGCCTGGCATCGGCGGCTATATTTCGCTGCTCGCATGTGCCGCGTCGATTGCTGGCGGCTACGCGTGCTGGGGGTATGGCATGCTACATGGCAGTATGGAAACGCTTGCGATCGGTTCGTATGCGACGCCGCTGTTCTCCACTGCTTCCAGCACGCTCCTATTGGGCGTGACGTTGGGCATGCCATTCTGGATCGGTGTCGCGCTGGTGGTGGTCGGCTCGCTGATCAACGTGTGGTTTGCGCGACGCCGCTGATTGTCCGATTCTGCAGAATCGGACGCTTGTTGGTGTGTGAGGAGGCGACATGTGGGGTAGTGGCGGCGCAGAGGAGCGCCGGGATGGCGCAGCGGTACGTAAGGGAAGTGACCGGGCAAGACAATGCCCTTACGCATCCACGCTAGCTTAGGTTTTTGTCGGCTGGTATTTGGTGTGTGTTGCCGTTGGCGGTGATGGTGATGCGTCGCCAATGACGCGTCCATGTGTGCCAGCCGAAACCGATCTAAACCGGCTTAAACCAGCCCGTTCAAATCCGCCTCGTCACATCACCTTGGTGGATTCCAGATTGCGGCTCACCCAGTTGTTCAACCGGATCACCGGCTTGCGCAACACCAATCCCAGCAGCAGCGAAGGAATCAGGAACAAGGCGAGATACACCATGTCAAGCAGGTACTCATTGCCGTACGATCCGGCCATCGCGGCGTGCATGGCATCGATGGCGTGCGGGAACGGTAGGAACGGGTAGAGCATTTGGAAGAACTTCGGCAGCGTCTCGATAGGGAACGTACCGCCCGAACCGGCGACCTGCATCACCAGCAGCACCACGGCCACGGCCTTGCCGATATCGCCGAACGACACGGTCAGCGTATACACGATATTTGAGAACACGAGTGCGGCAAGCCACCCCACGGCAAGGAACTGCAGCGCATGATTCGCCTGCACGCCAAGGAAATACATGTCACCCAGGCAAACCAGTGTGCCCTGCAGCAACGCGAGCAGTGCGAAGATCGCATACCGTCCGAAATACTCGTGGTCGAGGCGCAGTCCCCAACGTGAGGCGTTCCCCGGGCCGGACGGGCCGGCGACGCGCGGCAGCGTGTCGCCCAAGCCCAGCACATGCGCCTTCTCGCGGTCCGAAATTGTCACTTTCAGCATGGCGCACAGGATGATCGCACCCACCCAGATTGACAGGATCGTATAGAACGGCGCCATGGCCGAACCGTAGTTCGCGATCGGGTACACTGAGACGCGATGCAGTGCGACGGGCGCGGAAATCAGCGTGGACAGTGTGGACGCGTTGGCGGTGGCCAGTGCACGTAGTTCGTCCGATTCACCCGAATCGGACGAACTGGCGTCGTTGTCACCGTCGCCACCATCGCTGTTGCCGTCACCGGCGTTCCCGCCCGTCTCCAGCTTCGTGATCAGCTCCTTCACCGTCGCTGCCGACGAGTCGAGTTTCTTCGCGATCGCGCCGAGTGTGGAACGGATGGATGTCACATTCGTCCCCACATCGCCCGTCACATCGTCCAGATCGTCGGCGGTGCCGCTCAGCTGGGTGATCATGTTGTCGGTTTGGGAGATCAGCGTGCTGACTGTGGAGGCGAGCGCGTCGATTTTCGGCTTGACGTTCGTGGCGTAATCGTCGCGCACATTGCTGATCGACTGCTTCGCGGAGGTGATGCGGTTCAGGATCTCCTTGCGGGAGCGTTCCGCGGCTGCGGTATCCTGCGTGACCTGCGTGGAAGCGTCTTTCAGCTGCTGCGCGAGCTTCTGCGAATCGCCTTTGGCGGCTTCCAGCAGCGTGATCTCCCGGTCGATGGCTTCCAGCAGCGCCTGTTTCGCGGAATCACTGTCCGGTAGTTGTTCCACCGATTCGTGCATGTGGTTGAGGCTTGTGATGTACGTGTCGTACAGCGATTCGCTGCTGGAGACTTGTTCGCTCAACGTTGTCAACTGGCTGGCTGCGGTGTCTGAGTCCTTGCCGATCGCGTCGAACGCCTTGTTCACCTTGGCAGCTACTTGGTCGAACGCGCCTGACACCTGGTCGAGCGCGGTGTTCACTGAGGAGGTGACGTTCGCACCTGCCGAAGTGAACGACGTGGCACCTGATTTGCCTTGCTTCAACGCGTTCTGGGCCTGTTTGCCCGCCTTGGTCGCCGAGGCGAGCAGTTTGCCCGTGGAATCCACGATGTCGTTCGCCGAGCCGAGCAGCTGCGAATACGACGTTACCTGCTGCGATGCGCCGCTCAACGTATCCGCCATGGTGGTGAGATTGCCGTTGAGGTTGCGCATGTATTCGGCCATTTGCGGGCTTTGCGAATAGTGTAGGATGCTTGAGGCCAGGTCGAGTCCGACTTGCGCGATCGTTTTGGCGAAGGTTTTGTCGATTGTGTTGACCACGGTTGTCGCGCCCTGATCGGTGATATGCGGGGCGATCGGGTTGATTTTCTCGTTCAGATAGTACTTGAGCTGCGCGTGTTTGATGTCGGGGGAGAACAGCGTCATCATGTCGGCGCTGAAACCTTTCGGAATTACGATCGCCGCATAGTATTCGCCGGATTTCACCCCGTCGATTGCCTTGTCGCTTTTCACGAACTGCCAGTCCAGCTGGTCGTTGGCGTGCAGTGTGCTGATGATGGTTTCGCCCACGTTGACGCGCACCGGTATGAGATCCGACTTGTAACCCTTGTCGTTATTGGCCACGGCGACCTTCAATGCCTTGGTGTTGCCGTAGGGGTCCCAGCTGGCCGCGATGTTGAACCAGGCGTACAGCGCCGGCACCACCACCAGGCCCATCGAGACGATCACGGCGATCACGTTGCGGGTGGCGTGGCACATGTCCCGCTTGAAGATGCCCCAGATCATTTTCACTGTTCGCTCCCCTCCTCACGCCGACTCCTGCCAGCATTTCCGTCCGTGTTTCCAGCCGCATGTTCAGGCGCATGTCCGGCCGAACCACCATGCACAGCCTCATACAGCCTCGTACGTACGGCATGCATCGGCTTGTAATGCATGCCCGGCCGGAACAGCAGGTTCTCGTGCAGGATCGCGCTGCGGAACTCTTCCGCACTCATCGCTTCCTCGCCCAGATAATTCGCATACCGTTCGCGCAGATACTCCACCACGATGAGATACGTGTCGATGGCGATGATCGAAATGATCCAACCGAGCAGCATGGCGAGCTTCATGCGCGTGATGAATAGCAATAGCAGGAACACGAACGGCAGTACCGCCAGCGCGAGGAATCCCCAACGCACCAGGCGCGGGTACAGGCGGAAGAAATGAATCGCCCGTCTGCGGGCGAGTTCGGGGAACTCCTCGGCGATCTGCTGCGCGGTCTCGGTGAGCCGCAACGGTTCCACCGTGCCTTCGTTATGTTCGGTGATCATCAGATCAGTGTCCGCCAGACGGTTGTCGAACAGGCGGTTGAGGTTCAACGCCAGCTTGCGGACCACCAAGCCGATGAACAGTGCCACAGGCAGATACCAGAACAGCGAGAGCATGTCGATCCAATAATGGTTGGCATACATGCCGCCGATCGGCCCGCGCATCGCGTTGATGCCGTAAGTGAACGGTAGGAACGGTTTCAGACGGCGGAAGAATTCCGGCATCATCTCGATGGGGTAGAGGCCTGCCGCGCCCGGAATCTGGATGATCACCAGAATCACGGCGACGGCCTTGCCGATATGCCGGAACGCCACGGCGAGCGCGTAAATGATGTTCACGTAGACGAACGAGGCGAAAATGCCGGCGAGGATGAACAGGAACGGATGCTCGCATTGGATGCCCAGCGCGAGATCGCCGATCGTGGCGATGATCGCCTGCAGAAATCCGACCGTGACGAACAGCAGCCAACGGCCCATATAGCCTTGGCGTGGCGTGTACATGCGGATCTTCTCATCGCGGTCCACTTCAAGCTTGTAGATCGCGACGAGCACGAATCCGCCGACCCATAGCGCAAGATTCGTGTAGAACGGCGTGACCGCGGAACCATAGTTTTTGACCGGGTAGAGGACCTGTTCGTCCAAATGCACCGGCTCGCCCACGAACGAGCCGACCTCGCTCGCGTCAAGTCCGAGCGCTTGGGAAAGCTGCTGGAACATCGCCGAACTGCTCAACGCGGCCACATCGGTGCGCGTGGTGTTGAGCTGTTTGGCGAGATTGGCGAGCTGCGTCTGCGTGCCAGCAATGGTGGTGTTCGTTTGGGTCACGGTGCGCGACAACTGGTCGAGCAGCCCGTTGCCCTGTTCCAGTGTGCTTTGCAGCGTGGTAAGCGTGCCGGACAGCGACCCATTGGCCAGGCTGAGTGTATCGAGCCCGGTGTTGAGATTCGGCATGACCGTGCCGGTGATGGTCGTGCGTGCGCTCGCCATCGACGCCGTGCCGTTTTTCGCCAGCGTGGTGACATCGTCGTTGAACCCGTTCGCGGTGTTCTTCCCCGCGTTGATCGCAGCCGTGGTGTCCTGATCGAAGGCGTCGATGCGCTGCTGCTGGAACGTCAGCTGTTTGCGGGCTTCGGCGAGTTGCGCGGAAAGATCCTTATACGTTTGGTTGTTCGGATCCAGCTGGCTGGCCTGCAACGCCTTCTCCACGCCGTCGAGCACATTGCCGGTGGTGGTGTTGACGTAATGCATGGTGCTGGACACTTGGTCGAGCGCGTCCTGCGTGGTGTTCAGTCCGCTGAGCACGGTGCCGGTGGCATTGCTCACGTTGACCTGCAGACCGGACAGTTGCGTGCTGCCGTTGTCGAGCGCTCCGACCAGCGTGTTCGAGAATCGTTCGGTTTGTGTGCGCGTCTCGCTCAGCAAGTCGGACGCCTTGCCGACGGTGTCAAGCGAGTTGGTGATTCCCGAGGCGAGCGCGATGTTGGACTGTTTGGCCGAATCGATGGTGGTGAGGGCTTTGTCGAGCGTGGAACGCGTGCCGCGCAGCTGCTGTTGGACGGTTTCGAGCTGGTTGATGGTGTCGGTCAGATCGTTGATGACGTCGCTTTGCGCGCTTTTCATGCTGCCGGTGGTTTCTCCCGCTGCCTCCTTCACTTCCTTCGCCACGGCGTCGGCCACGCTGGAAACGAAAGTGGTGTTGATCTGCTCGTCGATCGTGGTCGCACCCGTATCGGTGATTTTCGGCGCGATCGCGTTCAGCTTTTCGTTGATGTAGTACGTGATCGACGGTCGGTCGCCTTTACCAGTGACGGTGCCGATGAGTCTGGAGCTGAAGTCTTCCGGCAGTACGATCGCCGCATAGTATTTGCCGGATTCCACGCCTTCGATGGCTTGCTGCTCGGGAACGAAACGCCAGCCGAGCTGATGGTTCTTCTTAAGCTGGTTGACGGTTTGCTGGCCAGCGTCGAGATGACCGACCAGCGTGGAGGTTGTGCCCTTGTCCTCGTTCGCCACAGCGACCTGGATGTTGCCCGTGTTCGCGTACGGGTCCCAGTTGGCGAGGATGTTGCACCATGCGTACAGTGATGGGATGATGGCCACACCCAGCGTGACGACGAGCGCCACTGGGTTCTTCAGAATGCGTTTCACGTCTCGAAGGAAGATGGCGAAAACCTGGTGCATCAAGCCTCCTCGCGGGTATTGGTCGCAACATCTACGTGCGGCGGCATGCCCGTGCGGGAATACCCGGTTGGGCTCTTCGTCGCGCGATCCGGTGGATATTCTATGACTTCCGATGGAACGATCGCAATGGTTTCGCCCTGTTTAATGGTCGGTCCCGCAAATGTCGGGATATGAGACGAAAACGCTCGGCATATGGCCCTAGTGGGGCGGGCGACCTGGATATGGAGCGGACGGTCGGGAAAACGGAAAGGAAAGATGGCGAATGTTGTCACATGATAAGTGGGATAGGGTCGGGCGATAATGGAGGCATGACTATTGCAACGCCGGAACGTTATGCGCAAATGCTGGACGCCGCACGCCGCGGCGGTTACGCCTATCCCGCGATCAATGTGACCAGCACACAGACCCTGAACGCCGCACTCCAGGGTTTCGCCGAGGCGGAATCCGATGGCATCATCCAGGTCTCCGTAGGCGGCGCCGCCTACTTCTCCGGGCAACGCGTCAACGACCGCGTCACCGGCTCGCTTGCCTTCGCAGCCTTCGCGCACGAAGTCGCGGCGAAATACCCCAACATCACCATCGCCCTGCACACCGACCACTGCGCCAAACAGTATCTGGACGAATGGGTGCGCCCCCTGCTCGACCATGAAGCCGAACAGGTGAAGCACGGTCAGGAACCGACCTTCCAGTCACACATGTGGGACGGTTCCACAGTGCCGCTGGGTGAAAACCTCGACATCGCAGAAGAACTGCTCGACAAATCCCAAGCCGCGCACACCGTGCTGGAAATCGAAATCGGCGCGGTCGGCGGCGAAGAAGACGGGCACAGCGCCGAAATCAACGACAAACTGTATTCCACGCCCGCGCAAGGCATCGCCGTCGCGCAACGACTCGGCCTTGGCGAGCGCGGACGCTACATGGCCGCCTTCACCTTCGGCAACGTGCACGGCGCATACAAACCGGGCGTGGTGAAACTGCGCCCCGAACTGCTCGACGAAATCCAGACCACGGTCGCGCTCGCGATTAAGGCCGGCGAAATGCCCGACCCCGCGCACTCGCTGGATGTCGCTCCCGGTAAGCCGTTCGCCCTGGTGTTCCACGGTGGTTCCGGCTCCGCGCCGGAGGAGATCGCGCAGGCCGTGAGCTACGGCGTGGTGAAGATGAACATCGACACCGATACGCAGTACGCATTCAGCCGTGCGGTGGCCGGTCACATGTTCTCCAACTATGATTCGGTGCTCAAAATCGATGGCGAGGTGGGCAACAAGAAGATGTACGACCCGCGTTCGTGGGGGCGCGAAGCGGAAAGCGCCATGGCCGCACGCGTGGTGGAGGCTTGCAGGCAGCTTGGCAGCGCGGGCAAGGCGTTGAAGTAGTGTGATGCCGCACGCGCCGCGTAATGCATGCGGCGTGTGGCGGCACGGTGGGTGTGTCGCGTTGTATGAGACGAAAACGATGGAACTGACTAGTTTCAACGGCCGATCGGTGCATATCCGGCAGATATCCGGTAGAGGGCGCAGGATAGTCTTTGTAAGGCCTTGGTAAGGCTTTGAGGCGAAATCGCATACGCGCGGAGGTGCAACAACATGCCTGGAATTGTTTTGATCGGTGCCCAGTGGGGAGACG
>OATB01000168.1_pt1 | contig 67427 bp, 64 predicted proteins | sample 1494941 | NCBI WGS metagenome assembly OATB01 (sample SAMEA2579931, study PRJEB22360) | human gut metagenome | reverse complement strand
GCTCGCTCCCTTCTCTTTCCGTACACTACCTATCATCTACAAAGCGTCCTTACTCAGCTAAACCCCAATATAAATCATTTTATAGAACCCTATAATACGTTCGCTCTAGCTTAGGGTACCCCTCATTCCTTTAGTTCAACGCTATCTGATAAATCATCGAATCAGATATATAAACACAAAAATAAAAATGGCCTGTCACAGCCATTTTTATTTTTGTATCTTTATTTACCTTTGTTGTATTTCTCCAGCAATTCATGAATCTTATCCGTTGGGGACTGTACACGGCTGATGGAAACATCATGATTCAGGGAATCGATGATACTTGCCAGAAACTTCGTCATATCCGCCTCTTCATAATACGGACGGTCCAGCAATTCGGGCATACGATAGTTCAGGTTCGTGGTAATGACTTTTTCAATATATCCCTTTTCGTAATACTCATCAAATTCCTGCAGGCCATCTGTGAAAAGACCAAATGTTGTACATACGAACACTCTTTTCGCCTGGCGTTCTTTCAGCTGTTTCGCCACATCCAGCATACTTCCGCCGGAAGAGATCATATCATCAATTACGATCACATCTTTTCCTTTTACAGAATCACCCAGGAATTCATGGGCAACGATGGGGTTCTTCCCATTGATGATCGTAGAATAATCACGGCGTTTGTAGAACATACCCATATCTACTCCCAGAATGTTAGAGAAGTATACCGCTCTGCTCATCGCACCTTCATCCGGGCTGATAATCATTAAATGATCGTTGTCAATTTTTAAATCCGGTGTGGACTTAATCATTGCTTTTAAGAACTGGTAAGTTGGCATGAAGCTGTCAAATCCACTTAATGGAACAGCATTTTGTACTCTTGGATCATGGGCGTCAAAGGTGAGAATATTGGTAACTCCCATATTGATTAACTCCTGTAAAGCAAGAGCGCAGTCCAAAGATTCACGATTGGAACGTTTATGCTGTCTTCCTTCGTATAAAAACGGCATTACAACATTAATTCGTCTTGCTTTTCCGGTAGCAGCAGAAATGATACGTTTTAAATCCTGGAAATGGTCATCCGGAGACATATGGTTTTCATATCCGCATACAGAATAGGTCAGACTGTAGTTGCACACATCAACCATAATAAATAAATCGGTTCCACGGATGGAAGATTTAATCATCCCTTTTGCTTCTCCGGTACCAAATCTTGGGCATTCGCAGTCAACCAGATACGTGTCCTGGCAGTATCCCTGGAAAGCGATGCTGTCTTTTTGATGGGTTGGGGAAGTGTGGCGGAATTCTACCAGATACTGATCCACGACTTTTGCAAAATCGCGGCAGCCTTCCAGCGGAATTATTTTCAGTGGTGCCACAGGCAGTGATTTACATAACGGTTCTAAATTTGGCATAAATTAACCTCCAAAAAATACGTATAATTGAAATTATTACATATACTTATATTATATCTTTATAAATACCACTCTATTTATATCATTTTGAGTTGTCTCCGTCAAGATAATTGTCGTATAAAAGAAAAAACAAGCGTTTTTTGTATAAAAATAAGAGTGTTATGTTCCAATCTGAAAATCAGACGTTGCATTTTAGATTTGAATTTAGTATTATATAGGAAACAAAGGAGTAAAGATTATATTATGAAAAATACGAAACATATCATCGGCCGTGTTCTTACGGGAAGCATTGCAGAGGAAATGGAACTTGAACCCGGCGATGTTCTGGTATCTATAAATGGTAAAACAATCGAGGATGTATTTGATTATCATTATCTCATCAACGAAGAATACCTGGAATTATTGGTTGAAAAAAGCAATGGTGAAGAATGGGAACTGGAGATCGAAAAAGAATTCGAAGAAGATCTGGGCATTGAATTTGAAAATGGTCTGATGGATGAGTACCGTTCCTGCCGCAACAAATGCATTTTCTGCTTTATCGACCAGATGCCGAAAAACATGCGGGAAACCCTTTATTTTAAGGATGACGATTCCAGGCTTTCATTTCTTCAGGGAAATTACGTGACACTCACAAACATGAGTGACCATGATATCGAACGGATTATCACCTATAAGCTGGCACCCATCAACGTATCCTTTCATACCATGAATCCCGCACTGCGCTGTCAGATGCTGAATAACCGTTTTGCCGGAGAAGCACTGAAGAAAGTGGACAAACTATATGATGCCGGGATTGAAATGAACGGACAGATTGTTCTTTGTAAAGACATCAATGATAAGAAGGAACTGGAATTTACTATTGGGGAACTTACAAAATATATCCCCCACTTAAAAAGTGTGTCGGTGGTTCCTGTTGGAATGACACAGTACCGGGATCATTTATTCTCCCTGAACCCCTTCACAAAAGAAGATGCGAAAGAAGTGCTGGACTGTATACACCGCTGGCAAAAGGAATTATTTGCCAAATACGGTACGCACTTTATTCATGCCGGTGATGAATGGTATATTCTAGCCGGAGAAGAGATGCCTGCTGAAGAAACCTACGATGGATACCTGCAGTTGGAAAATGGTGTGGGAATGACAAGGCTTCTGCTAAATGAAGTAGAAGAGGAGTGCCAGAAACTTACCGGGGATAACAGAACAGAAGAACTCTCTATTGCTACCGGAGTACTGGCTTTTCCTTATATAAAAAGCTTAAGCGAAAAAGTCTGCCAGAAATATCCGGGCATTCATGTTTCCGTATATGAAATTAAAAATAATTTCTTTGGAGAGCGGATTACCGTTGCCGGGCTGTTAACAGGAAAAGACATCATTTCACAGTTAAAAGGGGAAAATCTTGGAGAACGCCTCCTGCTTTCGGATAATGTCTTAAGAAGCGGCGAAGACGTCTTTTTGGATGATGTAACGGTATCTGAAATGGAAATTGCTTTACAAACGAAGGTAAGTATTGTAAAATCAAGCGGTCGGGCTTTTGTCGAAGCCTTAGTGCGTGTCTGAAAATAGAATCATAACACGCCCCGGCAGGATTTAAAAACACAGGAATAATAAAAGACACAAGAGGTGAAAATATATGAGTAAACCAATCGTAGCAATCGTAGGAAGGCCAAACGTAGGAAAATCAACTTTGTTTAATGCCCTGGCAGGAGAAAATATCTCTATTGTAAAAGATACTCCGGGTGTTACAAGAGACCGTATCTATGCAGACGTAGAATGGCTGAATATCAATTTCACATTAATTGATACCGGCGGTATTGAGCCGGACAGTAAAGATATTATACTGGCGCAGATGCGGGAACAGGCGCAAATCGCAATCGACACGGCAGACGTCATCATTTTTATAACGGATGTACGCCAGGGGCTGGTAGATTCCGATGCCAAAGTAGCAGACATGCTTCGCCGTTCCCAAAAACCGGTTATTCTGGTCGTAAATAAAGTAGATAACTTTGACCGTTTAATGCCGGATGTATATGAATTTTATAACTTAGGAATTGGAGATCCGGTTCCCATCTCAGCTATCTCAAAGCTTGGAATCGGTGATATGCTGGATGAAGTTACAAAGCATTTCTATCTGGATGACACCGAAGACGAAGAAGATGACAGGCCCCGTGTAGCTGTAGTAGGAAAACCCAATGTTGGGAAATCTTCTATAATAAATAAGCTCCTGGGAGAAAACCGCGTTATCGTATCCAACGTTGCCGGAACCACAAGGGATGCCATCGATACCGCAATCACATTTAACGGACAGGAATACGTATTTATTGATACCGCCGGACTCCGTAGAAAAAGTAAGATCAAAGAGGAACTGGAACGGTACAGTATCATTCGTACTGTTACCGCAGTAGACCGCGCAGATGTAGTTGTCGTTGTGATTGATGCTGTGGAAGGCGTAACCGAGCAGGATGCTAAAATTGCAGGTATTGCCCATGAACGCGGCAAGGGAGTCATTATCGTAGTAAATAAATGGGATGCCATTGAAAAAGATGATAAAACGATTTACAAATACACGAACAAAGTAAAAGATACCCTTTCCTATATGCCATACGCTGAAATTATGTTTGTTTCCGCTTCCACCGGACAAAGGCTGAATAAGATATACGAAACGATCAATATGGTTATTGAAAATCAGTCCATGCGTATCGCAACCGGAGTTTTAAATGAGATTATGACAGAAGCAGTTGCACTGCAGCAGCCTCCGTCAGACAAAGGAAAACGACTGAAACTGTACTATATTACCCAGGTAGCTGTAAAGCCGCCAACCTTCGTCATTTTTGTCAATGACAAAGAGCTGATGCATTTTTCCTACACCAGATATCTGGAAAACAAAATCCGTGATACCTTTGGCTTCAGAGGAACATCGCTTAAATTTATTATACGTGAACGTAAGGAAAAGGAGAAGTAATTAGTTATGGAACGTATCATCTGCTTGGTTATCGGATATGTATTTGGTCTTTTTCAGACCAGCTATATTTACGGCAGGATGCATGGCATCGATATTCGTGAACACGGGAGCGGCAATGCCGGAAGTACAAATATGCTGCGGACACTTGGAAAAAAAGCGGGGTTGATTACTTTTGCCGGTGACTGTCTGAAATGTCTTCTGGCAGTAGTCATTATACGCCTGATTTTTGGCAGATCACATCAGGATATTCTTCCCCTGCTGGTATTCTACGGAGCAGCAGGCACAATTTTAGGACATAATTATCCTTTTTATTTAGGCTTTAAAGGTGGAAAAGGGATTGCCGCAACAGCAGGACTTGTGTTATCATTTAACTGGATTATGGCAATCCTTGGAATTGTTACATTTTTTACCACTTTTTTTACAACTCATTTCGTTTCACTTGGTTCCCTCCTGGTTTATGTGGGAATCATGATTGAGCTGATCGTACTTGGGCAGACCGGATTTTTTGGCATGACCCAGCCGCATTTGTATGAGCTGTATGCAATCGGTGCTTTCCTGACAATTTTAGCTTTCTGGAAGCATCGTGAAAACATCCGCCGTTTGATAAACGGTACGGAGAATAAAACCTTTTTAAGTAAAAAGTAAATCAGTACATAAAACACAATGGGGGTAATCATATGGTTAAGATAGGCGTTATTGGGGCCGGAAGCTGGGGTACGGCTCTGGCGGTATTGTTGCATAAAAATGGACATGAAGTTACCATCTGGTCTATTATAAAAGAAGAAGTGGAGATGCTTCGGGAAAAAAGACAGCATGAATCCAAACTTCCAGGTGTCGTCATTCCAAATGACATAACGATTACAAATGACTTGAAAGAGTCTATGTCTGAAAAAGATATTCTGGTTCTTGCCGTTCCTTCTCCGTTTACGAGAAGCACCTGTAAAATGATGAAAGAATATATTACACCCGGTCAGATTGTAATGAATGTAGCAAAGGGCATCGAAGAGAATACTCTGTTTACCCTGACCGATATTATGGAAGAAGAACTGCCAGGCATTGATGCCGCTGTATTATCCGGACCAAGCCACGCTGAGGAAGTTGGAAGAGGACTTCCAACCACCTGTGTTGTTGGTGCACATTCGAAAAAGACTGCAGAATATCTGCAGAACATTTTTATCAGTCCTGTATTTCGTGTATATACAAGCCCAGATATGCTGGGAATAGAACTGGGTGGCGCATTAAAAAATGTAATTGCACTGGCTGCAGGTACTGCTGACGGCCTTGGATATGGTGACAATACGAAAGCCGCACTTATCACCAGGGGAATAGCAGAAATATCCCGCCTTGGCATGAAAATGGGGGGAAAGCCCGAGACATTTTTCGGATTGACAGGCATTGGCGATCTGATCGTTACCTGTGCCAGCGTTCACAGCCGTAACCGGAAAGCAGGTTACCTGATTGGAAAAGGCTATACGATGCAGGAAGCTATGGATGAAGTAAAAATGGTTGTGGAAGGCGTCTATTCTGCAAAAGCCGCTATGGGGCTTGCAAAAAAGTATGACATAGAGCTTCCGATAATCGAACAGGTAAATAAAGTTTTATTCGAAGGAAAGAATGCTGCCGAAGCAGTAAATGAATTAATGCAGCGTGACAAAAAGCTGGAGCATTCGGATTTGCTTTGGTAAGGAGGATATGAATTATGAATTATTATACTGTAGGCATTGAAGGTATGCCTAGACTTCTGTTAGAAATCGAAGATCCGCTGGGGAATTTCCGTAAGAAATTGTATCCGGCAGCATTTAAAAACTACTTTGAAAAAAATATGGTTACATTTCAGGCAATCGAAAATGGTTACCAGGATGTGGTAGATAAGGAGCAGTTTCTGACGAATATGGCAAATGCCCTTGTACAGACTGCGGATGAGAAAGTTCAGGCACAGGGGAAAAAGAACAACCAGGACAAATTATTAATGGATTATAATCTGTATATGGCGGTTTATGTGCTCCCTGCTATATTAGAATTTCATGGAGAATCTTCCAAACCCTTATCAGAAAAATTACTTGCAGGATGGAAAGAGCATTTTCCGAAAACGAATATCCAGGCAGCTACTTATGAGCATATTGAACACGGTTTCCATCGTAAATTCTGCTATATTACTACGGCTGTATGTGAAACTTTTGGAAAACCAGACGATTGTTATGAATTGACGATTTTGCGCAACTATCGTGACGGATATCTGATGGACCAGCCGGAAGGCGAAGAAATCATCAAAGAATATTATGATGTGGCTCCCACCATTGTAAAACATATTAATAAAAATCCTGAGAAATCAGCTATTTATCAGGGTGTCTGGGATAAATACCTCCATCCCTGCATTCAAATGATTGAAGATAATAAAAATGAAGAATGTAAGGAACTGTATATACAAATGGTAAGAGACTTGCAGACCGAATATTTTTATAACAGATAACTAACTCCTGTTCTGTTTTTTTATGCATCAGATTCTACTTAAGTGGGAATGCTACTGATAGCATATTTGAATAGAAAACAGGAGGAATTATACAATGGCAAATGGAAACAATGATGATAAATCCGGCAAAGACGAAAAGAAAGAGCAGCAGCAGGAAGAGATCAGGGAAATGGGGCAAATCACCCTTGACCACAAGATCCATCTTCTGACTGTAATCGGAGAAATAGAAGGGCATGAATGTCTTCCCTCAAACAGTAAGACTACAAAATATGAACACGTCCTTCCACAGCTGGCAGCCATTGAAGACAGCAACGAAATAGAAGGCGTATTGGTTCTGTTAAACACCGTAGGCGGTGATGTGGAAGCCGGACTTGCAATTTCTGAAATGCTTGCTTCCTTAAGCAAACCCACCGTATCTCTGGTTTTGGGCGGAAGCCACTCCATAGGCGTACCAATCGCCGTATCCACCGATTATTCCTTCATTGTGGAAACAGGAACCATGGTTATACATCCTGTTCGAATGAGCGGAACCGTAATTGGCGCACCCCAGACTTACGACTACTTTAAACAGATGCAGGACCGCATACTTGGCTTTATCGCATCTCATTGCAATGCCAACAGGGACCGTCTGGAAGAACTTATGTTGGATACCGGGATGCTGACAAAGGATCTGGGAACAATTCTTGTGGGTAAACAGGCAGTAGAAGAAGGCATTATTAATGAAGTTGGCGGCATTAAGGATGCGCTCAAGAAAGTTTATGATCTGATTAAAGAAAAATAGGGGTAGCTGACAGGCTATTCCGGGATTTTGACTGCACACTGTGTCTGATATATAAAAGCACTTAACTGCTTTTTGTATACCAGTTGCAGTGTGTTTTATTTTGAAATGAGCATATTTTTTTCATAATCCAAACTAATCCATCTATTGGCAAAATACAAAGGGGCATTTTATTCATTGTAAATTCTCTAAATATATGCTATAATTAAGCGCTATAATAAAATTGTTTATACTTTAGGAAAAAATATAAGATACAGTTCTTCTTTGCAGTAGCGGGGAAATGGACGAAGAGGAGAAATGGTTATGACAATATTAGAGTCTATCCTGCTGGGACTGGTTCAGGGGATTACGGAATTTCTGCCGGTCAGCAGTTCAGGACATCTAGCTATTCTACAAAACGTATTCCACATTAAAACTGATGGGGGAATGTTGTTTGATATTTTACTTCACGTAGGTACCTTAGTTGCAGTATTCATTGTCTATCGAAAAGATATTCTGCGCATGATTATAGAAGCAATCCGCATGTGCATGGATTCCTTCCAAAACGGGAAAACCTATCTGCACAACCGGAAACACGATGATGCACTTCGCTACAAAAAAGTAGTACATAATAATTATCGTAAATTTGTTTTGCTTGTAATCGTATCTACGATTCCTACCGGAATTATAGGCTATGCCGCGAAAAATCTGGTTGCAGCAGCAAGTATGACCCTGGTTATTCCTGGTGTCTGCCTGTTGCTTACCGGAGTTCTTTTGCTGGTATCCGATATTTCAGAAGACGGGCACAAGATTCCAAAAACTGTTTCTTACTCCAATGGATTTATTATCGGTATCTGTCAGGGAATTGCAACTCTTCCCGGCCTGTCCCGTTCCGGAACCACCATTGCCGCATGCCTATTAAGCGGGTTTGACCGTAGGTTTGCAGTAAAATATTCCTTCATTATGTCTATCCCGGCTATTTTAGGAGCAGCAGTTCTGGAGCTGAAAGACATCGGAAAAGAAACCATTACATTTTCCCTGTTTGGTACCTATCTGATCGGAGCAATTGTTGCCGGAGTAGTGGGCTATGTCTGTATGAAGACAATGCTTGTAGTAGTACGTAAAAAGAAGTTTAAAGGATTTGCTTTCTATTGCTTTGCAGTAGGAATATTTGCAATTGTTGCGCATTTTGTATTTTAAGTAAGGAGAGACAGATTCATGACTGCGAATTCGCAAAGAGCCAGTAACGGAACGAAGAAAGGCAGCACCGCCCGAAAAACCAGTACGGCGAAGAAGACAAACGGAAGAAAACCACAGACAAAAAGCAAAAGACAGACTTCCAGAAAACAGTCTTACAACAGTCCAGGTGCCATACTTCGGGATGAAATTATATTGTGGGCGATATTGGCAGTTTCCGTAATTATTTTAATCAGTAATTTTAATCTCGGGGGTTCTTTTGGCCAGAAAATCAGTTCCCTTTTTTTTGGTGTGTTTGGTTTTATGGCGTATATCGTTCCATTTATATTATTTTTTTCAACCGCATTTATCATATCTAATAAACAAAACTCAGCTGCGTGGAGAAAAACAGCTGCCGTATATGCATTTTTAATATCTCTGTGTTCCATTTTCGAATTAATCGTAAACAATTATGACCCGGAGAAAAAAATCCTGGAATTTTACCAATTCAGTTCCAAATATAAAACCGGCGGCGGTCTTGCCGGCGGATTACTTTGTAAGGCATTTTGTCCGACTGTAGGCATTGTGGGTGCCTATGTACTGATTATTATTATGATGCTCATCTGTATTGTATTGATAACAGAGCGTTCCCTGTTTGCAGGTATGAAAAATAAAACCACCAGAGTATATGAAAATGCCAGAAAAGATGTTTCCAGAAGAAAAGAAATCTCTTCTGCAAAAAGAGAACAGCGTGATATGCAAAGAGATCTCCAAAAACAGCAGGAGTTAAAAGATGTACTGGATCAGATTCGGGCAGAGACTGCCGGCGTTGTAGTAAAACCAAGGGACGAAGCAGCAGGCAAGAAACGAAGTTCCAAAAACGTCAACCGGCTGGGTAAAAAGATATCCGGTGTCAGTATGGATACAACCTTACAGGGCAGTGACAAAAATATGGATGGAGTCCATGAAGTCATACCTTCTGTTCCGCCCTCACCTGCCATGGCGCAGATTGATTTTACGATACAGCGTAATGACAGCACAACAGAATCGCTGTCCGCTGAAAGCGGAGGCATTACTATTATGGATCCTGATCCGATTCCGAATGTGCAGGAATCAAAAATTAGCGAAAATTCTGATATTGATTTTGTGATCCGGCAAAGTAAGTCGGATGACGGAATAAAGGAGACGGAGCCCATCATAGATGAATCAATCTTTGATGTCAAGGATGAACCCGTCCCCGATATGGAACCAGTCTTTGAAGCCGCACCAATAATGGATCCTATTGAAGATGAGAAAATGCCGGATATTACGGTTCCGAAACTGAAGCTGCCGGATGCCGCTCCTCCGGCAAAAGCGAATAAGAGTCCCAAATCTTCTCCGGCAGAAGTAGAGGCCGGAATTCAATCCGTAGAACAGGAAATGGAAATTACAGCTCAGGTTGTAAAACCCGAATATGTATTCCCCTCCATCGATCTGCTGAAAAAACCAAAACGCGGTAAAAACGGAGACACAGACAAAGAATTACGGGAAACCGCTATTAAACTTCAGACAACCCTACACAGCTTTGGCGTTGATGTAACCGTGACCAACGTAAGCTGCGGTCCTTCTGTAACCAGATATGAACTTACCCCTCAACAGGGTGTAAAAGTAAGCCGTATCGTAAATCTTGCAGATGACATTAAACTAAATCTTGCAGCTGCCGACATACGAATCGAAGCTCCTATACCAGGCAAATCAGCCGTGGGGATAGAAGTTCCCAACCACGAAAACAGCGCTGTTATGTTAAGAGAACTGCTGGAATCCGATGATTTTAAGAACCATCCATCCAGTCTGGCATTCGCAGCAGGTAAAGATATTGCCGGCAAGGTAGTGGTAACGGATATCGCAAGGATGCCCCATCTATTAATAGCAGGAGCAACGGGATCCGGTAAATCAGTTTGTATTAATACCATCATCATGAGTATTTTATACAAGGCAAAGCCAGAAGATGTCAAACTGATTATGATTGACCCAAAAGTTGTAGAGTTAAGTGTTTATAACGGAATTCCCCATCTGATGATTCCGGTTGTAACCGATCCCAAAAAAGCGGCTGGCGCTTTAAACTGGGGCGTTGCTGAAATGACCGAGCGCTACAAAAAATTTGCAGATCTGAATGTCAGGGATTTAAAAGGGTATAATGCGAAAATTGATTCCGTAGCACATATTGAGGACGAAAACAAGCCGGAAAAGCTCCCTCAAATCGTTATCATCGTAGACGAGCTTGCTGACCTTATGATGGTTGCTCCCGGAGAAGTGGAGGATTCGATCTGCCGTCTGGCACAGCTTGCCCGTGCAGCAGGAATCCATTTGATAATCGCAACTCAGCGTCCTTCCGTCAATGTTATCACAGGACTTATTAAAGCAAATATGCCGTCCAGAATTGCATTTTCCGTATCATCAGGCGTAGATTCCAGAACAATTATTGATATGAACGGAGCCGAAAAGCTGCTTGGTAAAGGTGATATGCTCTTTTATCCTCAGGGTTATCAAAAACCTGCCCGGGTCCAGGGTGCCTTTGTTTCCGATTCTGAAGTCGGTGATGTAGTAGAATTCCTGGCTCAGAAGAATATGAGCGGTGATTATAATAAAGAAGTAGAAGAGCAGATCAGTAAAGTCCAACAGGCAGTAAACGACAGTTCTTCCGGCGGCAGCGAAGTAGATGCATATTTTGCAGATGCAGGAAAATTTATTATTGAAAAAGATAAAGCTTCCATCGGGATGCTGCAGCGTGTATTCAAAATCGGTTTCAACAGAGCCGCCCGGATAATGGATCAGCTGGCGGATGCTGGGGTTGTTGGCGAGGAAGAAGGCACAAAGCCCAGGAAAGTTATCATGTCCATGGAAGAATTTGAAAATTACATTGACGAATACATTTAATATTGAATTTTTGATAGGTATGCTTTATAGTAGTAGTGAGGTAAAAAATAGAGCCTATAAGACTCTGTTAAAAATAGGAGGATGATTATGTACAAAATACGTAAAGCAGAAAAACTTGCGGACAAGATTTTTCTCATGGTAGTTGATGCACCAAGAATTGCAAAACATTGTCTGCCAGGACAGTTTGTCATCGCAAAAGAGGATGAAAAAGGGGAGAGAATTCCACTTACCATCTGTGATTATGATGCAGAAGAAGGAACAATTACCATCGTATTCCAGATCGTAGGTGCTTCCACAGAAAAATTCTCAAAATTGCAGACAGGTGATTATTTCAGAGATTTTGTAGGACCTTTAGGACAGCCTTCTGAACTTTGTATAGAAGACCTGGAAGAAGTAAAAAAGAAAAAAATCTTATTCGTAGCGGGCGGCGTTGGTACAGCTCCGGTATATCCCCAGGTAAAATGGCTGCATGAACAGGGTATCGCAGCAGACGTTATTATGGGTTCCAAAACAAAGGATTTATTAATTCTGGAAAAAGAAATGGAAGCAGTTGCCGGCAATCTCTATGTCACAACTGATGATGGTTCATACGGCAGAAGCGGTATGGTTACAAAAGTCATTGAAGATCTTGTCCAAAATGAAGGAAAAGAATATGATGTTGTAATCGCGATCGGTCCGATGATTATGATGAAATTTACATGTCTGACTACTAAGAAGCTGGGTCTTCCCACTGTTGTCAGCATGAATCCGATTATGGTAGATGGTACCGGCATGTGCGGCGCCTGTCGTTTAACTGTTGGCGGCGAAGTAAAATTTGCATGTGTTGACGGACCTGAATTTGACGGACACTTAATTAATTTCGATGAGGCCATGAAAAGACAGCAGATGTATAAAACCGATGAAGGCCGTGCAATTTTGAAATTGCAAGAAGGAGATACACACCATGGCGGATGTGGAAATTGCGGAGGTGACAAATAATGGGTGACGTATTAAAAAAGGTACCGGTAAGAGAACAGGCTCCGAAAGTCAGAGCTGCCAATTTTGAAGAAGTATGTCTTGGATATAATCAGGAAGAGGCTATGGAAGAAGCCGTACGCTGCATCAATTGTAAAAATGCAAAATGTATTACAGGCTGTCCGGTTTCCATTAATATCCCTGGATTTATCAGTGCGGTAAAAGAAGGAAATATCAAGGAAGCTTATAATGTAATTTCCGAATCCAGTTCCCTTCCGGCTATCTGCGGACGTGTATGCCCTCAGGAAAGCCAGTGTGAAGGAAAATGTATCCGCGGCATCAAAGGCGAACCTGTTTCCATCGGTAAACTGGAACGTTTCGTAGCAGACTGGGCGAGAGATAACGATGTGAAACCACCTGCACCGGAATCTTCAAACGGACATAAAGTAGCAGTAATCGGTTCCGGTCCTGCAGGACTTACCTGCGCAGGCGACCTGGCAAAAATGGGATATAATGTTACGATTTTTGAAGCTCTTCACGAGCCTGGCGGAGTATTGGTATATGGTATTCCGGAATTCCGTCTTCCAAAATTAGATGTAGTTGCAAAAGAAGTGGAAAACGTAAAATCCCTTGGCGTAAAGCTGGAAACAAACGTTATTATTGGAAAATCCACAACCATTGATGAGTTGATGAATGACGAAGGATTTGAAGCTGTATTTATCGGATCCGGCGCAGGTCTTCCAATGTTTATGGGTATTCCTGGCGAAAATGCAAACGGAGTATTCTCCGCAAATGAATACCTGACCAGAAATAATCTGATGAAAGCATTCCGTGAAGATTATGATACACCAATTGCACGTGGTAAAAAAGTAGCGGTAGTCGGAGGCGGTAACGTAGCTATGGATGCAGCCAGAACTGCTCTGCGTCTGGGTGCAGAAGTACATATTGTATATCGTAGAAGCGAAGCTGAACTTCCAGCCAGAGTAGAAGAAGTACATCATGCAAAAGAAGAAGGCATCATCTTTGATTTATTAACCAATCCGATCGAGATTCTGGTGGATGAAAATGACGCTGTAAAAGGCATGAAATGTATCCGTATGGAGCTTGGTGAACCTGATGCATCCGGAAGAAGACGTCCGGTTGAAATTCCGGGATCTGAGTTTGAATTAGATCTGGATACGGTTATCATGTCCCTTGGAACTTCTCCAAACCCATTGATTTCTTCCACAACCATCGGTCTGGATATTAATAAACGTAAATGTATTATCGCTGATGAAGATACCGGTAAGACCAGCAAAGACGGGGTATACGCAGGCGGAGATGCCGTAACAGGCGCAGCTACCGTTATCCTTGCTATGGGTGCAGGAAAAGCCGCAGCTAAAGGAATTGATGAGTTTTTAAAAAACAGATAAGGTAAAATCCATTAACCCTTATCTATAGAAAGAGGGCGGAAGCGGTATCAGTATCCTTCCCCCTCTTTTCCTATATGCACCAAAACAATAGAAATATTATAAAGAAGAATAGGAGCAATCATTATGGTAAAACATATTGTACTTTGGAATTTTGTAGAAACTATGACAGCAGAAGAAAAAAAAGAAGCAGGAATGAAAATGAAGTCTATCCTGGAGCCCCTGAAAGACGTAATACCTGGTGTTATTTCCTTACAGGTAGTTCAGAATGAACTAGACAGCAGCAATCGTGATATCGCCCTGATTGGAGAATATGAAAGCGTGGAAGCACTGAATAATTATACCGTTCATCCTGCACATGTTGAGGCCGGTAAATTTGTCAGAAGCGTAACCTGTAACCGTGCCTGCCTGGACTTTTAATCTACAATGAGAATAACTTTAATTACCGTAGGGAAAATAAAAGAAAAATACTTTACAGATGCCATTAAAGAATATGCCAAACGCCTCAGCAGGTACTGCAAGCTGGAGATTCTGGAATTGGCTGATGAAAAGACACCGGACGGGGCAAGTGAAGCAGAAGAGATGCAGATTAAAGCAAAAGAAGGCGATCGTATCTTAAAAGCCATCAAAGATAATGCTTATGTTTTTGCACTTGCGATTCAGGGTAAAAAAATGTCTTCTGAGGACTTCTCAGACAACATTAACCGTCTTGGCATAGGCGGTGACAGCCATCTGATGTTTATTATCGGCGGTTCACTTGGCATGGATGAGCGTGTACTAAAAAGGGCTGACCGCCTGATCAGTTTTTCTGACATGACCTTTCCTCATCAGCTCATGCGCGTTATATTATTAGAGCAGATTTACCGTGCTTACCGCATTATACAAAATGAACCCTACCACAAATAAAGGTTTGTAAGAAAGAAGTTTATCCAGAATGTGATAGACTTCTTTTTTTGATTGGCTTCCTTGACTTTCTAATGTATAATAGCGATAGAACATACTGAAAAAACAAACAATTTATACAATCATACAGGAGGCGAAAATATGAGAGAAGAATTACAAAAACGATGTCATCTATTTATAGAAAACAGAGATATTATAAAAAATGCATTCGGCTGGGAAAGCTATTACATATATCCGCTTTGTGCAAGCTTATTTACGATCAAAGGCGTACAGGCAGACGCAGGTGTGATGAAAGACTGCCGGGATCTCCTGAAAGAAAAAACCGGCATTTTCTCAAACTTCCGGGGAATATCGAAAATGGCAACGGTGGCAACCCTTTCCCTTTCTCCCAGTCCGGAATATAAACTAAACCAAATGCTTGATATTTACGGAAAGTTAAAAGAAGTTTTCTGGGGATCAGAATACCTGACGGTAGCAGCATCTGTAATCTCGGATATGGCAGAACCCGGACAATACGAGCGAATTACCCAAAGGACCAGAACAATTTACAACCGTATGAAGGAAACACATCCTTTTCTCACATCCGGTGAGGACAGCTCATTTGCCGCCCTGCTAGCCCTCTCTGAACTGGATGATGTCTATATCGAGCAGGAGATGGAACGATGCTATACGCTGCTAAAACCTTACTTCTTTTCGGGAAATGCTGTACAGTCCCTAAGCCATATCCTTTCATTGGGTGAAGGGGCAGCAGAGCAGAAGTGTGAAAAAGCAATGGCATTATTTGAATATCTGAAATCCAATGGCCATAAATACGGAACAAGCTACGAACTGGCGACACTGGGGGTACTGGCACTTTTAGATACGGATGTAAAAACACTGGCACAGGATATCATGGATGTGGACGATTATCTTCATTCCCAGAAAGGCTTCGGAGCATTTGGCATTGGTGCAAGACAACGCCTGATGTATGCAGGCGTACTGACCATGTGTGATTATATGCCACAGCTTCAGCCTATGAAGACAGCCGCTCTCAATGGAGTGGTATCCCTTGTGATTGCACAGCAGGCAGCAATCTGTGCTTCCGTTGCTGCCACCAGTGCAGCAGCAGCATCTGCTTCCAGCTCATCGTCCTGACCGGACCGTAAGGGAGAAACGTTATGGATAGATATATACGAAAATTATTCAGATCCAGGAACCCCTACGATCACCAGCAAAACCGGGATAACTTTTTCCATGCGATGAAGGCAGCCTGCAGGGATTTCTATCAGAATTCAAACCAGTACCGGGACATATGCAAGTTATATAATTTTAACCCGGAGCAGCTAAAATCCGAAGAAGACCTGTACAATATACCTGTAATCCCTACTTCATATCTGAAAAGAAATGATATATCCGTTGAGCATTCTTCCTTTGTAGAAGTCACTTCATCGGGTACAAGCGGAAAAGTAAGTAATATCAGTTACTCTCCTTTAGAGATTTTACTCCTTGCCGGTATGGCAATCCGTCTGGGGAAAATACACAGGCTGTTTTCCATGAAACCAACTCACTATATTATGCTGGGATATCAGCCAACACGTGAAAATAAAACAGTCATTTCCAAAACTGCCACTTTGTCTTCACTGTATGCTCTGCCTGTTTCAAGAAGGTATGCTCTGACATATAAAAATGGAAAATACCAGCTGAATCTGGAAGCATTGTTAAAAAGAACTATGGATTTGGCTCAAAAAAAGACTGCCGTCCGCATTATTGGATTTCCATCCTACCTTTATTTTTTACTGGAAAAAATGCAGGAAGCTAATCTCAGCTGCTGCCTTCCAAAAGGATCTAAGATCCTTCTTGGCGGTGGGTGGAAACAATTTTCAAGCCAGGAAATTTCCAAAGATGAACTTTACGCTTTGGCTAAACAAACGCTGGGGATTGGGCAGGAGAATATACATGAATTTTTTGGTGCAGCCGAACACCCTGTTCTATATTGTACCTGCAAAAACCATCATTTCCACATTCCTTCTTACGCCCGTGTGGTAATCCGTGATGTGAAGACCCTGGAACCTCTGGATAAGGGAGAAACCGGATTGATTAATCTGATGACCCCCGTACATTCCAGCATTCCCATTATGAGTATTGTGACAGATGACCTGGGGTGCATTCATTCCCATGAAGAATGCGGCTGCGGCAATCCGGGTGATTATCTGGAAATACTGGGACGAGTGGGTGTACAGGATGTAAAGACATGTTCAGCCGGTGCCAAAGAAATACTGGAAGGAGGAGTTTAATGCTGCTGATAAATGGCAATCTATGGAGCAATACAGAAACAGAAAAGGCAATACAACTGGTTTCCAAACAGATCGTGGATACCATATCCAATAAATCCCTTGACCGTCAGACTGTACTGGATGCATCCGGACGCTTTGCAGATGACTTTTTAAACGGAAATTTAGATATGGAATTTGCACCATTTTTAGAACATGAGGAACTTTCCAGGACAGAGATACAGGCACTGGTAGAAACATTTCAAAAGGATGCATTAGGAAAAAGAACCTCACGGGAGCTGGATTCCATGAAGCAGGATAATAGTATAATGATCCTGCCTAAAGGAGTGCTTTTTCATATAGCGGCTGGGAATATGGATATCCTGCCTGCATACAGTGTTCTGGAAGGCCTGCTTACAGGGAATATTAACATTCTGAAACTTCCCTCTGCAGATCACGGGCTTTCCGTCTTCCTGCTGCAAAAACTCATGGAATATGAACCCCGGTTAAAAGAATACATCTATGTATTTGACACGCCGTCCTCCGATCTTGTAACCGTTCAAAAGCTGATGCACTTAGCAAATACCATTGTCGTATGGGGATCGGATGATGCAATTGAGGCGGTGAGAAAGAATGCCCCGGTAAATGCTGAGATTGTGGAATGGGGGCACAAACTCAGTTTCTGTTACATACAGGATATGAACATACCCGATTCCCTGCTTTTAAAGCTGGCACACCACCTGTTTGAGACAAACCAGCTGCTCTGTAATTCCTGCCAGGGAATATATCTGGATACGGACAATTTTGAAGACATTGCCGCTTTTGGAAAACGCTTTGCAAAAATATTGGGCGAAATTGAAAAAGAGTATATGCTTCCGGATTATCTCCAGGGGAAACTGACCTTAGAAGCCCTCACCAGACGTCTGGAAAATACAGATCAAAAAGAAATCATTTACCAGAACCAGAGAAGCAGCGTTATCTGCAAACGGGATTCTGATCTGGAATTATCCATGCTCTATGGAAATGTCTGGGTAAAACCACTGAAGCCGGAGAGAATAGGTGCCGCCCTGCACAAGTCCAAACTTTATCTGCAGACAGCCGGTATCTATCCTTTTAGTACTTCTTTGATTCAAAAACTGTCCCGTACAGGCCTGACTAAGATCACAGGCATCGGTGAAATGTCAAAAAAGCAGCTTGGAATGACTCATGACGGAAGATTTTCACTGCAGCAGTATGTAAGGCTCGTGGAAGAAATATACGAATTATCAGGAGAAGAGAAACATGAAAGAGAACAGTAACTTAGAAAACCTGGAGGCCCTGATTGCTTCCTACCCCATCTGCCAGTATGGTTTTTTAGACACGAAAGAACTGGTTTTTTCTGAAAATGTCAGGCAGATATGCCAACTGGAGTGCGAGTGTTACGGTACTACCTGGTCCTGCCCTCCGGCTGTGGGCAGTGTATCTGAATGCCGCAGGAAATGCCTGAATTATAAAAAAGCACTTTTATTTACCACTCTGGCTGAGGTCAGTGATACGGCTATTCTGGAGGAAACCCTGGCTACAAGAAAAGAACATGAGAAAGTCACAAGGGGGCTGCTTAAGGATATCCAAAGCTTCCTGGGTGAGGAATGTATGGCTCTTTCCAGTGAATCCTGCCATATCTGTGAACACTGCACCTATCCGGATTCACCCTGCCGCCATCCAAAACAGATGTTTCCCTGTATAGAAAGCTATGGCATTCTGGTAACAGAATCCGCCGAAAAATGTCAGATCGATTTCTTTTATGACAATACTACCGTAACCTGGTTCGGAATGATTTTTTTTGGCAGGTATAAGTAAATAATTCTCTCATATATTGTGTAATAAAAGGCAAAAATAGTATATGAGTTCGAAGAAAAAGCCGTTGTATTATAAGATGACCCAGGCAATGGAAATACCGGATGACCTGACTCTTGGAGCAGTACTGGTATCACTTACAGGACAAGAGGAAGCCTTTATCGAAAATTATAGAGGTATCATTGAATATACGGATAGCAGGCTGATGTTAGCCACAAAAACCTGTAAATTGGAGATTCTGGGGAAACATCTGGTGATTATGTATTATACCAGCGATGAACTGAAAGTGAGAGGACATATCGAACAGATAAACTATTTATAAACCAGGAGGGGCTCTGTTTGATAAAAAGGCTGTTGCAGTTCATAAAGGGCTATGTTAGAGTCCGGGTACAGGGAAATTCCTATGAACGGTTTTTAAACCTCTGTGCCAACCACTATATTTACTTATGGAATTTACTACCTGCCGATACCTGTTACGAAGTGAATATGACCATTAAGGATTTCCGTCAGATACGGCCTCTGGTCCGCAAAACAGGCACAAAAATAACAATAAAAAAACGTTACGGACTTCCCTTTTTCCTGCATCGCCACAAAAAAAGGAAGTTATTTCTGGCAGGCTTTCTCGTCTGCCTGGCGATGTTGTTTTTGCTTTCCTGTTTTATCTGGGATATCCGTATTGAGGGGAATTACTCAGAGACAAGGGAAGTCATTTTAGAGTACCTCAATGAGAACGGTGCCGGCCATGGAGCAAAAAAATCCGGCATAGACTGTAAAGAACTTGCCGCGGCGCTAAGGCGGCAATTTTCCGACTTTATCTGGGTTTCGGTGAGAATTAAAGGTACCCGCCTGTTTATCGATGTACAGGAAAATACCGATCTGGAACTGGAGGAAGAAAAAGAATACGATGACAGCGATATTATATCCAATGTAAACGGTACTATTGTCAAAATGATTACGAGAGCAGGTTCTCCTCAGGTTAAAGTCGGGGATGAGATTAAGGAAGGTGATATCCTGGTACTTGGAAAGCTGGAAATCTTAAATGACAGCGGAGAGGTCAGCAATGTGCGTTATGTTCCCTCAGATGCCGATATTTATGTAAAAACCAGTTATCACTATGTAAATGAATTTCCCCTGAGTTATAAAAAGAAGCAGTATACCGGGCTGGAAAAAGAAGGAGTTTATCTGAAAATATTTCAGGATATTATTGGAATCAGCCACCCATCCTCGAATTTTGAGAAGTCCGATACCGTAACCCAGGAATACCAGGCAATGCTGACACAAGACTTTTATCTGCCTTTCAGCTTTGGCAAATCTGTGGTAAAAGAGTACCGGATTGCAGACAAAAAATACAGTAAAGAAGAGGCCATAAACAAAGCAACAGAAACTCTTAATAAATTTATTGAAAAAATTCAGGAAAAAGGGGTTCAAATATTTGAAAATAATGTTAAAATAGACGTAGGTGAGAAAACCTGTAAAGCAGAAGGAGAATTAATTTTGATTGGGAAAGCAGGCAAAAGAGTCCCAACAGAAATCATTACTTCTCCACAGGAAGGAACTATAAGTGAATGAGCATCGTTGAAATCATAACCTCTGTTCCCATGGAACATGAGAAGAATGTGTTCGGCCAGTTTGACCAGCATATTAAGAAAATCGAAAAAACACTGAACGTAACGATAATCTCCAGGGAGGGCGCATTAAAGATTCTCGGCAGCGAAGCCGCCGCCCTGAAGGCAAAGAACATTATTTTACAGCTGGTGGAATTATCGAAAAAGGGCAATATAATCAGCGAACAGAATGTAGATTATACCATTGCCTTATCTTTTGAAGATAAAGAGTCCGCAATTGTTGAAATCGACAGAGACTGCATCTGCAATACCATCAGCGGTAAACAAATCAAGCCAAAGACATTGGGTCAGAAAAAATATGTGGATGCCATACGTGAAAAGATGATTGTATTCGGAATCGGGCCTGCCGGTACGGGTAAAACTTATCTTGCGATGGCAATGGCAATCAATGCATTTAAAAATGATGAAGTTAGCCGCATTATTCTGACCCGGCCTGCCATTGAAGCAGGCGAGAAGCTTGGCTTTCTGCCAGGGGACCTGCAAAGTAAGGTCGATCCGTATCTGCGTCCGCTGTATGATGCCCTGTACCAGATTATGGGACCGGACAGCTTCCAGAAGAACATGGAAAAAGGACTGATCGAGGTTGCACCGCTGGCATATATGAGGGGGCGAACCCTGGACAATGCCTATATTATTCTGGACGAAGCCCAGAATACCACGCCTGCACAGATGAAAATGTTCCTTACCAGAATTGGTTTTGGATCAAAAGTAATTGTTACCGGGGATTTAACACAAAAAGATCTGCCCTCTACTACAAAATCAGGTCTGGATGTTGCCGTTCAGGTCTTAAAGAAAGTAGAAGACATTTCCTTTTGTACGTTAACCAGCAAGGATGTTGTAAGACATCCGTTGGTGCAGAAAATTGTACAGGCATATGATGAATATGAGAAGAAATCAAAGCCCAGGGAATCGGCAAAAGTCCGCCGGCCGAGAAGCTAAATGCAAAATACGATAGGAACCAGAAAGGACGCCACAACATGACAATACAGTATGAAGAAGAATGCCAAATCCCCTTTTCTTTTGATTACCGGGCAATGGCTGAAAAAGTAATGGAAGAAGCTTTGGACCACGAGAAGTGTCCCTATGAAGCTGAAATAAACCTTACTCTAACTTCTAATGAAGAGATCAGAGTCATGAATTATGAATACCGCGAAATCGACAGGGCAACCGATGTGTTGTCTTTTCCTATGCTGGAATACGATAAGCCTGCAGATTTTGAATATTTGGAAGATGCATGGGCGGAATGCTTTAATCCGGAAACCGGAGAATTATTAATGGGCGACATTGTAATTTCCGTAGAAAAGGTTCTGGAACAGGCACAGGCTTATGGACATTCTGTAGAAAGGGAATTTGCTTTTTTGATAGCGCACAGTATGCTTCATTTAATGGGATATGACCATATGGAGCCAGAGGAAGCGAAAGTTATGGAAACCAAGCAGGAAGAAATATTAAATGCGCTGAAAATAAACAGATAAAGAAGGACGAAAACTATGAAAAAATTAACAGTACTTGCATTATTGACTTTGACAGCAGTTACTTTTACCGCCTGCCAGAAAAAAGGAGAGACAGAAGCACAGACAGCACAAAATGACACAGCCGCTGCTCTGGAGACAAATTCTGAACTGGAGACCGGTTCTTTTACCGTTAACAATACGGAGGATCAGGGTTCCAAACGTGAGACACCAAATGCCCAGGGGCAGGTGCACAGCTATCTGACAGGAGCATTAACCGATGTCAATCTTGCATATAAGCGTCCGATTGCGATTATGCTGAATAATATCATAGACGCCTGCCCCCAGGCAGGTATTGCCCGTGCAGGCATCGTATACGAAGCACCGGTAGAAGGCGGATTAACCCGTCTCATGGGTATTTTTGAAGATTACAAGGATATGGAAAAAATCGGTTCCGTAAGAAGCTGCCGTGACTATTATGTACGGTATGCCCTGGAATTTGATGCGATTTATACCCACTTCGGACAGGCTGTTTACGCATTTGATTTATTAAATTCAGACCGGGTAAATAACATAAGCGGACTGGAGTATCAGGAACAAGCAGGCAAGCTGAAAGGATATGCAGGAGAAGATATTTTCTACCGTTCTTCAGACAGGCCCTCCCCACACAATGTATATATAAGCGAGGAAGGTATTAATAAGGCGATTGAAAACAAGGGTTACAGCACCGAATTAGCAGATGACTATACCGGTCATTACAGCTTTGCAAAAGACGGAGAAGAGCTCACCTATTCAGATGGTTCCGCTAAGCATATGGAACCGGCTTACCAGATTAACAAGCCGTGGTTTGATTACAACACAGAAGACAAACTTTACTATCGTTCCCAGTACAAAAAAGAACAGATCGATCAGCTTACCGATGAGCAGCTGGCATTTAAAAACGTAATTTTCCAATATTCTCAGGTAGAAAATTATGATGATAACGGTTATTTGAACATAGACACAAAATCAGGTGGAAACGCAATTGTATTCTCCAACGGCACTTATCAGAAAGGAACCTGGAAGAAAGATGACGAATGGGGTCCTGCAAAATATTACGACGCATCCGGGAAAGAAATCGTATTAAACCAGGGCAAGACCTGGGTATGTATCGTACCGAAAAATTATGAAAGCAATGTAGTAATTGAGTAATCAAAGCCTGCCGGCAGCGGCAGGGCATTCGGTCTGTGACCCGCTTTTGCCGGCCAGACGAACGTCCACCGGACGATAAGCAATCCCCGCAGCAGCCAGATGGTGCCAGAGTGCCTATCCGGTTACTGTGCGCGGGAAAAAACATGAGATGAACGAGGTATGACGTGGGAAAGAAGAAGAAGAGTAATTCGTTTTTAGTGCAGGGTACAATTCTTGCGGTAGCTTCTATTCTTGCCAAAATTATAGGCATGATATACCGCATTCCCCTTACAAATATACTGGGGGATGAAGGAAACAGTTATTATTCAACAGCCAATGAAATATACACCATACTGTTGATGGTATCCTCCTTCAGCCTTCCTCTGGCTGTATCCAAGCTGGTATCAGAACGGTTACATTTAGGGCAGAAAAAAAATGCATATAAAGTTTTTAAGTGTTCCCTGAAATTTGCGGTCATCGCAGGAGGTGTCGTTTCTGTTTTAACCTTCCTTCTGGCAGGTGTGATTTCAAAAGATATCATGAAGACAGAAATGGCTTCCTATGGTCTGCGGGTATTGGCTCCGGCAGTATTTATATTTGCCATCGCAGGCGTATTCCGTGGTTTCTATCAGGGGCATGGTTCTATGGTGCCTACGGCAGTGTCCCAGGTCATTGAACAAATTGTAAATGCTGTAGTGTCAGTTGCTGCAGCAGGCATGTTATTTAACTACGGAGCAACCCTTGCAAAAGAATTGGGGGGAAATAGTTCCATCGCCCCGGCTTTTGGTGCTGCCGGCGGTACTCTTGGTACTGTTGTCAGCGTAGCAGTGGCACTTATTTTTCTTGTGGTTATTTTCAGCTCCTATCAGCGAAATTTTAAAAAACAGATGCGCCAGGATCCTACCAAAAGGCTGGAACCTGATGCTCTTATTTACAAAGCGATCCTCTGGACAATTATTCCGGTTGTTTTAAGTACGGTAATCTACAATATCATAACCGTGTTGGACCAGGGTATTTTTAATGCTGTTTTATCCGGTCAGGGTTATACAGAAAAACAGTATACTACCATCTGGGGTGTCTATGTGGGTAAATTCAGGGTATTGATGAATGTACCTCTGGCACTTGCCTCCTGTCTGGCTCCCTCTGTGGTTCCCAGTCTGACAAAAGCAATGGTAGATCATGATTTTAAAGACGCATCTGTTAAGGTACGCAACACCATCCGCTATACCATGGTACTTACCATACCCTGTGCGGTAGGAATGGCGGCGCTTGCTACCCCCATCATGAAGCTTCTTTTTAATGACGGACGCGCCCTTACATCGGGCATAATGCAGGCAGGTGCATTGATGATCGTTCTATTTGCGCTGTCAACACTGACGACAGGAATTCTGCAGGGCCTCAACCAGTTGAGAGCTCCTTTAATTCATGCGGCAATTGCTCTGGTTTTACATATATTTGTTTTGATGCTGTTATTAACAAAAGCATCCCTGAATATATACAGTGTTGTCTATGCGAATATTTTCTTTGCCTTTGTTATCTGTATACTAAATGCCCTATCCATCCGGAAACATCTGCATTACCGGCAGGAACTGAAAAAGACATTTTTAATTCCACTTTTATCATCTGCGGTAATGGGAGTTGTGGTATTTGGGGTACAATGGCTGTTAAATAAACTTGTGGGTAATACCGTTTCTACGGTGATTGCAATTTTAATCGGCGTGATCGTATATTGTGTATGTCTGATTAAGCTTAAGGGAATCCGGGAACGGGAAATTCTGGAACTGCCAAAGGGGCGCCTGATGGTTGCAATATTAAAAAAATGCCGTATTTTATAGGACTGCTCCATTAAAGAAGAGACAACAATAGAATTGCGGTAATAAAATCGCAGCAATTAAATGCAACAATAAAAATGCAGCAATAAAGAGCAATAATAGTGATGCAACAATAGAAAGGCAACAAATGAAACCGATCAAAAGAGTTGCTGTAATCCATGACTTGTGCAGCGTGGGAAAAGCTGCTATGACAAATATACTTCCTGTATTATCCGTTATGGGAATAGAAGCTTGTCCGGTACCGACGATGATACTGTCTACACATACAGGAGGTTTCGGCAAACCGGTGATGATGCCCCTTCCATCCTTTGTCGCGGAGTCAGCAGAACATTTCAAAAACAATCAAATAACATTTGATTATATTTTCATAGGATATCTTGGTAATATCCAGGTAGTCCGGGAGGTTTTACAGTTTTTAAAAAACTTTCAGGAAGCAGATGTCCTGTTTGATCCGATTATGGGTGATCATGGAAGCTACTATATGAATTTTGACGATTCCTATAATCAGGCAATGTGGGAATTGCTTCCCTTCAGCACGCTGGCAACACCAAATTATACAGAAAGCTGTCTGATTACCGGAGAACTCTGTCTGGAATTCAGCGATGAGAAACAGATTAAGCGGATCGCAGAGAAATTAATGGAAAAAGGATGCCGCCGTTCTGTCATTACCAGTGTTCCTTTACCAGGCTATCCCCAATCCATCGTACTTTGTGAAGGCAAAACAGTACAGATTTTATCCAGATCCAGTACCGGAAGATCCTATCCCGGTACCGGTGATCTGTTTGCCAGCGTATTGCTGGGAAAACTGATGAAAGGCTCAAAGCTGGCTTCCGCTGCAGAAGAAGCGCATCAGTTTGTCTGCAAATGCATCAAATCAGGCGACCAAATCGGATATCCGGTAAAAGAAGGGGTTCTCTTAGAACCAAACCTAAAATATTTATTTCCGTGAGCAATGAGCCATACGAATGCGCATAGGAATCCATCAAGCGACTGATGGCAGGCTCAAAATTTCGCGTAAAGCGGATTTTTGACTGAAAAGTGACAATTTTCGTGAATAAGTAATCTTAGAATGCCGATACTATTTCCAAAGGAGTGATCTTATGAAATGGAAATATAGTGTCGGCGTTTTATTTAGCGTCTGCGTATTATGTTTCGCCTACTATGCCAGTTACCGCTGGACACATAGCTACGAACTGTCCGGGGATGACATATTAAACATGCAGGCGAAAGATGTAGCTTTTAGCAAAGATAAAAAAGTATCCGCAGCAGATGCCTCTGAGAAGGGAAAATTCTATCTGAAAGAAGAGAACGGGAAGATAACCGTATACCGTACAAAGGAAGATATCCTCTATGAGTATACCAACATCCATATGGACCGCCTCCCGGAAAGTGTGCAAGAAGAGATAAAAGAGGGAAAGTATCTGGAGGATTTCAGTGATTTGTATAATTTTTTAGAAAATTATTCAACTTAAGGGCATTGGAACCTGTTAAAGACTTGGAACCTGCCTGAAAAAGCACTGGTAATTAAATCCTGAACTACTACTGGACGATTCTTAAAAAATGGTGTAAGATAGTTTGGAAATAGTGAAGGAGGCACAACGTGAACATTCGTGAAAAACTAATAGATAAAAAAAGAATTGTTGTAAAAATAGGCTCATCCTCTCTGACACACGAGGAAACAGGTGCGCTGAACCTGACGAAACTTGAAATTCTGGTACGTGAATTAAGTGATCTGCGCAATATGGGGAAAGATGTGATCTTAGTATCTTCCGGTGCGATTGCCGTTGGAACAAAAGCGGTAGGAATGGAGTCCAAGCCTGATGAAATCGCCAGAAAGCAGGCGTGTGCCGCAATAGGCCAGGCAAAGCTGATGATGATTTACCAGAAACTGTTCTCAGAATACGGCCAGATGGCTGCACAGATTCTAATGACAAAAAATACAATGGTAGATAACTTAAGCCGTAAAAATGCACTGAACACCTTTCAGGAATTACTAAAGCTTGGTGCAATCCCCATCGTTAATGAAAATGACACGGTATCTACCTATGAAATGCGCTTTGGTGATAATGATACCCTTTCAGCAATCGTAGCCGCTTTGGTGGGCGCTGATCTGCTGATTCTGCTTTCTGATATTGACGGGCTTTTTACCGATGACCCTAATCAGAATCCCAATGCAAAGTTTATCGATATTGTAGATACACTGGATGAGCATCTAATGAATATGGGAAAAGACAGCAGCAGCAGCAATGTGGGAACCGGTGGAATGGCAACCAAACTGGTCGCAGCTAAAATTGCCACCTCTGCCGGAACCGATATGGTGATTGCCAATGGTGAAGATTTCCATGTTCTACATAAAATAGTCCAGGGCCGTAATCATGGAACCCTGTTTCTGGCAAAGTCAGATGCGGATTTCTACTTAATTGATTACCTGGAAAAAATCTAAATATTTATAGCAGAACACAGAGAAATGCAGTAATATTATATAAAAGGAGTTAATCTATGAATCAGGAAAAGTTAGATCGAATTAATGCACTGGCAAGAAAATCAAAAGCAGAGGGACTTACCGAACCGGAGAAAAAAGAACAGGCGGATCTGCGAAGAGAATATGTGGAATCCATCCGCAGCAATCTCAGAAGCCAGTTAAATAATATTGATATGCAGGAAGAAGACGGCACCATCGTTAATTTAGGTGAGAAATATGGAAAAAAAGGAAATTAGAAAAGAGATATTTCAAAAACGTGCACAACTAACACCTGAAATAATCCATACAGGCAGCCATGAAATATGCCAGAAAATCATCCAGTCGGAAGACTTTCAAAAAGCTCCCTGCATCTATGTCTATATGGATTACAATGGAGAGGTTTCCACCAGGGAACTCATCGAAGAGGCATGGAAGCAGAAGAAACGTGTGGCTGCACCAAAAGTAAATGGAGCGGATATAGATTATTATTACATCCATTCTTATGAGGATGTAGCTCCCGGTTATTTTCATATTCCAGAGCCGATAACCACCGAACAGGCTTTTGAAGAAAATGCCCTGGTAATCGTTCCCGGTGTAGCTTTCGACTCCAAGTGCCACAGATGCGGTTATGGAAAGGGATTTTATGACCGATATCTGAGTTTACATACGAAACACAGGACAATTGCAGTTGCTTTTGATTTTCAGGTAGTAGATGCCGTCCCGTCTGATGCACACGATATTCTCCCTCAGATGCTGATTACACCTGCTGCAAGTTATTTTGCACAGTAAATGGAAATTGATACTCAAAAATGATTGTGAGGAGGATTAAGATGCCAACATTACAGGAAATCGGGCAGAACGCCCAGCAAGCAAAACCATCACTGCAGACGTTAGAAACCCTGAGGAAGAATGCGGCACTGGAAGCAGTGGCAGATGCCCTTTTAAAGGAAAGCGACACCATATTAAGAGAAAATGAAAAAGATATTGAAGCGGCCCGTGCAAACCAGATGAAAGAAGGGCTGGTTGACCGTCTTCTTCTGACCCGGGCACGTATAGAAGGAATGGCAGAAGGCCTGACACAACTGGTTGCCCTGGAAGATCCCATAGGAGAAGTTCTTTCTATGAAAAAACGCCCCAATGGATTAATAATCGGTCAAAAAAGAGTTCCCCTGGGTGTAGTTGGTATCATTTATGAATCCCGCCCTAATGTTACGGCAGATGCTTTCGGACTTTGTTTCAAAACCGGAAATGCTGTTATCTTAAAAGGCGGAAGTGATGCCATTCATTCTAATAAAGCTATCGTAGCAGTGATCCGAAAGGCATTGTCGGATCTGAATATTACAGAAGACGCTATTCAGCTTATAGAAGACAGCAACCGGGAAACAACCACTGCATTTATGAAATTAAACCAGTATGTAGATGTATTAATCCCAAGAGGAGGCGCCGGTTTAATCAAAGCGGTGGTTAACAACAGCACAATTCCCGTCATTGAAACCGGAACCGGCAACTGCCACATCTATGTGGATGAAACAGCAGATCTTGAGATGGCAATTGATATCATTTTCAATGCAAAAACTCAGAGAATCGGCGTATGCAATGCATGTGAATCCATTGTTGTACATAAGAATGTAATAGATTCCCTGCTCCCGGCACTGAAAAAACGTCTGGACGAAAAAAATGTAGAGCTCCGGGGTGATAAACCTGCTATGGATGCTGCCACAGGTGTACTCCCGGCTTCCGAAGAAGATTGGGGCTGCGAATACCTGGATTACATTTTGTCTATCAAAACGGTTGATTCCATTGGGGAAGCCATTTCCCATATCAACCGGTATAATACAGGGCATTCGGAGGCGATTATCACCAATGATTATGGCCATTCCCAAAAGTTCCTGGAAGAAATAGATGCGGCTGCCGTCTATGTAAATGCCTCTACCCGGTTTACCGACGGATTTGAATTCGGTTTTGGTGCTGAAATCGGGATCAGTACACAGAAACTTCATGCCAGAGGTCCAATGGGTCTCCTGGCTCTCACTACAACAAAATATATCATTTACGGAAACGGACAGATTCGTAAATAACATAGGAATTCCAGATTGGCAATGATGTTTGCTGATCTGGAGTTTTGTCATATTTGCACATTTTATTTCATATACTTATAAGAGCGTGTTTGCAAATTTTTACCCGCTTTCAAACACGGTCTAAAGGAAGGGGTGTGCAGATGTGGTAACATTAAATCAAACTTATACATATGAAGAAATCATGCAGTGTATCTATGAACTGGAATGCCGATATTCCGATCTTCTAAAATTATCCGTCATAGGTTACAGCCACGATGAGCGTAAAATACCAATGCTTCAGATGGGATCCTCGGACAAATGTCTGATTTGCTCTGCAGGTATACATGGCAGGGAGAGTGTGAATCCCATCTTAATGTTAAAAATTATTGAGGATTACTGCATGAATCCAGGGTCTGTTAAAAAGCTGATGGAAACCTACAGCATCTGTTTCCTGCCGCTGATGAATCCGGACGGATACGAAATTGCTTTATGCGGATATCAGTCCATCCGCAATCCAATCTACCGCCATACCATTATAATGGATGGTATCCCCTCTGAAGAATGGAAATTTAACGGAAGAGGTGTGGATATTAACCGTAATTTTCCATGTAAATCATTTCGGGTACAGGGACGTATGCTTTATCCAGGAAGTGAGAATGAGACTCAGGCTTTAATCGGAGTATTCAGGCAATTTCCACATTCAGTGGGGTACATAGATTTTCACTCCAGAGGCCAGATCATATATTACTTCCGGAATGCTATGCCGGAATCCTATAATAAAGAAAGTGAACGGATGGCTAAGCATCTCCAGTCAATTGCCCATTACGACCTTGGAAGCAGTGCCGAAGAATTCGGGGATGTCAGCAGCGGGGGCAACTCCGTAAACTTTTACTCGGAAGTATATAAGAGACTGGCTCTGACTGTAGAAACCGTTGCTGACGAAGCTGTTTTTCCTCTGGATACCGAATATCAGCTCCATACCTATGAAGAGATTAAAAAGATTCCTTTTTCCTTTCTGGAACGTATTTAAAAAATAATGATTCCTTTTTTTGTCGATTTTTGTTATAATATTTTCATATGCCTTGAGCCTGTTTGAAAATTGCACAGCTGTTAGAACGCAATTTCCACACATGCTCCAGTACGAAATGACAAGGAGTAAGATTCATGAATCTGGAAAAAGAATTTGAAGAAGCAATAGAAAAAATAGATTTAAATAAAGAACCCCCTGTAACAGAACCTTATCGCCAATACTACTATATCAAAAAGTGCCGGGAAATGGTTCGGGAACAAAGCGAACATCTGGGCCGGAGGTTAACCGCAGCCACCGTTACCTTTGGCTGTCAGATGAATGCCAGGGACTCAGAAAAACTAACCGGTATCCTGGAGCAGATCGGATACGAGATCATCGAAGACGAGCATGCGGATTTTGTTATTTACAATACCTGTACCGTCAGGGAAAATGCTAATCAGAGGGTGTATGGAAGACTGGGCGCATTAAACAGCATCAAGAAAAAGAATCCACATATGCTGATAGCATTATGCGGCTGCATGATGCAGGAACCCAAAGTTGTAGAAAAACTAAAGCAGAGCTACCGCTTTGTGGATCTGATTTTTGGAACCCATAATATCTATAAATTTGCTGAGTTAATTGCCACACGCTATGACTCATCCCGCATGGTAATTGATATCTGGAAAGACACGGACAAAATCGTGGAAGATCTTCCAAGTGAGCGGAAATATCCCTTCAAATCGGGCATTAATATCATGTTTGGATGTAACAATTTCTGCAGTTACTGTATCGTTCCATATGTACGGGGAAGAGAGCGCAGTAGAAATCCCATGGATATCGTCAGGGAGATCGAACGACTGGTGGCTGATGGAGTAGTGGAAGTCATGCTTTTAGGCCAAAACGTTAATTCCTATGGCAAGAACTTGGAAACGCCAATGAGTTTTGCTGGACTTTTAAAAGAAATTGAACAGATCGAAGGTCTGGAACGAATCCGTTTTATGACTTCCCATCCAAAGGATTTGTCAGATGAACTGATAGAAGCCATGAAGAACTCATCTAAAATCTGCAGGCACATGCATCTTCCCCTGCAGTCCGGAAGTTCCAGAATCTTAAAAGAAATGAACCGGCATTATACGAAGGAGCAGTATCTGGATCTGGTGGACAGGCTTCGTACAGCGGTACCGGATATATCTCTGACTACAGATATTATTGTAGGTTTTCCGGGAGAAACAGAAGAAGACTTTTTAGAAACACTGGATGTGGTAAGGCAAGTACGGTTTGACAGTGCATTTACCTTTATATATTCCAAGAGGACCGGGACGCCTGCAGCAACTAAAGATGACCAGGTGCCGGAAGATCAGGTGAAGAACCGCTTTGACAGGCTTTTAAAGGAAGTTCAGGATATTTCCAGAGCGATGTCAGCCAGATATACAGGTGCCACTCTTCCTGTGCTGGTAGAAGAGGTAAATGATCACAACAGCAGCCTGATGACCGGACGTTTAAGCAATAATATGCTGGTACATTTTCCGGGCACGGAAGAACTTATAGGCAAGATTGTAAATGTACATCTGCAGGAATGTAAAGGCTTTTACTACATGGGTGAAATTGTAATATAGAGAGGAACTAAAAGCGTGGAACAACTAACACCAATGATGAAACAATATATGGCTACCAAGGAGCAGTATAAGGATTGTATTTTATTTTACCGCCTTGGTGACTTTTATGAAATGTTTTTTGAAGATGCAGTCACTGCATCCAGAGAACTGGAAATTACATTAACAGGTAAAAATTGTGGACAGGAGGAGCGGGCGCCTATGTGCGGCGTTCCTCATCATGCTGTTGACGGATATTTGACAAAACTGGTGGCAAAAGGCTATAAGGTTGCGATTTGTGAACAGGTGGAAGACCCGAAACTGGCTAAAGGAATTGTAAAAAGGGAGGTTCTGCGTATTGTAACTCCCGGGACCAATCTTAATACCCAGGCTCTGGATGAAACCCGTAATAATTATCTCATGTGTATCGTCTATATGGCCGACAAATACGGCGTATCCATTTCTGACATTACAACCGGCGACTATTTTGTAACCGAACTGGATTCCGCCCGGAAATTAATGGATGAGATCACCAAATTTTCTCCGAAAGAAATTATTTGCAACCACTCCTTTTATGTCAGCGGCATGGATATTGATGACCTGAAAAACAGGCTTGGCATCACCGTATATTCACTGGAGTCCTGGTATTTTGACGATGACTTATGTAAGAGAAGCCTTATGGACCATTTTAAACTGAACAGTCTTAAAGGCCTTGGACTGGCTGACTACGACTGCGGCGTCATTGCTGCGGGAGCAATCCTTCAATACCTGACGGAAACCCAGAAGACCTCCCTTGCCAACCTGACTACCCTTACGCCATATGTCACAGGAAAGTACATGATTATTGACAGTTCCACACGCAGAAACCTGGAACTGTGCGAGACTCTCCGTGAAAAGCAAAAACGCGGATCCCTGTTGTGGGTATTGGACAAGACCAAGACCGCCATGGGTGCCCGCATGCTGAGAAGCTTTATCGAGCAGCCTCTCATTGATAAAACAGATATAAATTCCCGACTGGATGCGATTGAAGAATTAAATCAAAATGCGATTTCCAGGGAAGAAATCCGGGAATACTTAAATCCGGTATACGATCTGGAACGGCTGATCAGTAAAATCAGCTATAAATCTGCTAATCCCAGAGACTTAATTGCATTTAAAAGCTCCCTTTCCATGCTTCCCCACATAAAATATCTGCTGGGAGACTTTAAAAAGGAACTGCTTACGGACATTTTTGAACAGATGGATGAGCTTAACGATTTGTGTGATTTAATAGACACATCCATTATGGATGAGCCGCCCATTACCATAAAGGAAGGCGGAATTATCAAAGAAGGCTGTAACGAAGAAATCGACAAGCTGCGCAATGCAAAAACGGAAGGCAAGACATGGCTGGCTGAACTGGAAAGCAAAGAACGGGATAAGACGGGAATCAGGAACCTGAAAATTAAATTCAACAAAGTGTTCGGCTACTATCTGGAGGTTACCAACTCCAATAAAAACCTGGTTCCCAATTACTTTACACGGAAACAGACCTTGGCAAATGCCGAACGGTACATCACTCCGGAATTAAAAGAACTGGAAGATATTATCCTGGGAGCGGAAGATAAGCTGTTTGCTTTGGAATATGACCTTTTTAACGATGTGCGTGACCGGATAGCCGCAGAAGTCGTGCGCATCCAGACCACAGCGAAAGCAGTGGCTAAAATTGATGTATTTGCCTCCCTTTCCCTGATAGCGGAACGAAATAACTATGTACGCCCCGTCATCAATGAAAAAGGCGTCATTGATATCAAAGAAGGACGCCACCCCGTTGTGGAAAAAATGATCTCCAATGATATGTTTATTTCCAACGATACATACCTGGACAATGGAAGCAACCGTATTTCCATTATCACAGGTCCAAATATGGCGGGTAAATCCACTTATATGCGCCAAAGCGCCCTGATAGTACTAATGGCGCAGATTGGCTGCTTTGTACCGGCTGCCAGCGCAAAAATAGGCATTGTAGACAGAATCTTTACCCGCGTGGGGGCTTCTGATGACCTGGCTTCAGGACAGAGTACTTTTATGGTGGAAATGACCGAGGTTGCCAATATTTTACGCAATGCCACTTCAAACAGCCTGCTGATCTTAGATGAAATCGGCAGGGGTACCAGCACTTTTGACGGGTTGAGTATAGCATGGGCAGTGGTGGAGCATATCAGTAATCCAAAGCTTTTAGGTGCCAAGACCCTTTTTGCCACCCACTATCATGAACTTACGGAGCTGGAAGGCAAATTAAGCAGTGTCAATAACTATTGCATTGCTGTAAAGGAAAAGGGAGATGATATTGTCTTCCTGCGAAAAATCGTCAAAGGCGGTGCGGATAAGAGCTACGGAATCCAGGTTGCAAAGTTAGCCGGGGTACCGGAAACCGTAATTGACCGTGCCAAACAGCTGGTAGAGGAATTAAGTGATGCAGACATCACTGCAAAAGCCAGGGAGATCCAGGCGGAAACCGGAACAAAAACGAAGGTTAAAACTAAAAAATATGATCAGGTAGATTTAGAGCAAATGTCTCTGTTTGATACAGTCAGTGACCAGGATATCCTTCAGGAACTAAAAGAGATGGATATCGGTACGCTGACTCCCATTGATGCACTTAACACAATTTACCGTCTTCAGAACAAGTTAAAGAATCGGTGGTGATAAGTGTGAACTTTGTTCACACGTTCTATTTGCGCAGTACCGCAGACAGATCTGCGGTATTCAGGAGGTATACACATGAAGACGATCGAAGTATTAGATCAACAGACAATAGATAAAATTGCAGCAGGGGAAGTAATTGAACGTCCTGCCTCTGTAGTAAAAGAGTTAGTGGAGAATGCCATTGATGCAGGTGCCAATGCAGTGACCGTAGAGATCCGGGATGGGGGAACTTCTCTCATCCGCATAACGGATAACGGAGAGGGAATCCTGCCGGATCAGGTCCCCCTGGCATTTTTGCGCCATGCTACCAGTAAAATAAAACGGGTAGAAGATCTGCTGGGCGTTACCTCCCTTGGTTTTCGCGGTGAAGCATTATCCAGCATCGCCGCAGTCTGCCAGGTGGAATTAATTACGAAAACTGCCGGCAGCCTTACCGGCACCCGTTATCTGATTGAAGGCGGAATAGAAAAATCCAAAGAAGAAATTGGTGCTCCGGAAGGAACGACTTTCCTTGTGCGAAATATTTTCTTCAATACTCCCGCCAGAAAAAAGTTTTTAAAATCAGCTATGACAGAGGCGGGTTACATCAATGACCTGATGGAACGGCTGGCGTTGTCCCATCCAAATGTTTCCTTTAAATTTATCAGCAATAATCAGACGAAAATGCATACCTCAGGGAATGATAATCTGAAGGATATCATTTACAATGTCTACGGGCGGGACATAGCTAACCACCTCATCCCCCTGGAAAACGCAAATGAGCAGGTGACGCTGAAAGGCTATATCGGAAAACCGATTATTTCCAGAGGGAACCGCAACTATGAAAATTATTTTATCAACGGGCGCTATATTAAGAGCAGCATTATTGCCCGGGCAATCGAAGATGCTTATAAAACATTTATGATGCAGCATAAATATCCTTTTACCGCGATTCATTTTACAATGGATGGGGACTTGCTGGATATCAATGTCCATCCCACAAAGATGGAGCTGCGATTTGCCGACAATGAAAAAATGTATCAGCTGGTTTATGACTCTGTAAAGCAGGGACTTACGCAAAAAGAACTGATTCCAGAAGTAACTGTCAAAGAAGATAATAAAAAGGAAAAAATAAAAGAAGTAAAAGTTCTGCAATCTATACCTGAACCGTTTGAAAAGAAAAGGCTGGAGCAGATGCGGGAGAGAAGCAATTATCAGGCGTCTCCCCAAAATAAACCTGTTTATGAGGACACACGAAATCTGATATCTTCCTTGTTGCCAAAAACAGACGCAGGTCAAAAAGAAGCACATCAGCCAATGTCTACCGCAGCCAGCCAACCACAGAAGATTGTGAATCCTGACTCACAGGTAATGGATAATGCTGATAAGGAAACGGTTTCCACTCCGAACAAGGCTTGCATTACAAACCCGGCTGCTGAACCGGGTAAGATGCCAGACGCAGCTGTGGCTGGGAACAATGCTAAAATAACAGACACAGCTGATAGTCTGACTGGTTCTAAGTTTGCAGATACAAATGCTGCAGTTACCCCGGGCACTGTTCTAAATTCGGATACTGCGACAGGCGGTGCCGGAAACACAGATCCTGCAATCATAAAATCCGCTCAGCAGTTAGATCTTTTTGAAGGGAAACTGCTTTCTAAAGAGAGTGTATCGGAACACAGGATTATCGGACAGGTATTTGGTACCTACTGGCTGGTTGAATTTCAGGAAAAGCTTTATATTATTGATCAGCATGCGGCACATGAGAAGGTTTTATACGAGAGGACTATGAATAATCTCAACAACCGAACTTATACATCCCAATATCTCAGTCCGCCGATTATTCTCACCCTCAGTATGCAGGAAGAAGAGTTGTTAAAGCGTTATATGGATAATTTTACCCAGATCGGATTTGAAATCGAACCATTTGGGGGTAAGGAGTATTCCATTCGCGCTGTACCGGATAATTTATTTGGAATTGCCCAGCAGGATCTGTTTATCGAGATGTTAGATAGTCTGGGTGAGCAGACCGGGCGCATGAAAGCGGAAGTAATCAATGAAAAAATAGCATCTATGTCCTGCAAAGCTGCTGTGAAAGGCAATCACAAAATGACAGCCATGGAGGCTGAAAGCCTGATAGGTGAGCTTCTCACCTTAGATAATCCATACAACTGTCCTCATGGAAGGCCTACGATCATTTCCATGACAAAGTATGAAATGGAAAAAAAATTCAAGCGAATAGTTTAATGAAGGGAAAGGTTCCTATGAAAAAACCACTCATTATATTAACCGGTCCCACAGCCGTTGGAAAAACCGAGCTTTCCATTTCCCTGGCAAAAGCAATTAACGGCGAGATTATTTCTGCCGATTCTATGCAGGTATACCGGGGAATGGATATTGGCTCTGCTAAAATAAAGCCATCTGAAATGGATGGAGTCAAGCATTATCTGATCGATGAATTTGATCCGGATGAGGAATTTCATGTAGTCCGATTTCAGGAATATGCGAAAAAATATATGAAGCAGATCTGGGAAAAAGGAAAAATCCCTATTTTAACAGGCGGTACCGGATTTTATATTCAAGCTGTTTTATATGACATTGACTTTACGGAAACCAGTGAAAACAGTGCCTACCGACAGGAACTGGAAGAACTGGCTGCCACAAAAGGAAGTGCATTTCTACATGAAAAACTGCAGAATGCCGATCCCAAATCCGCTCTGGAGATCCATCCCAACAACGTGAAACGGGTGATTCGGGCGCTGGAATTTTACCATGATACCGGTCAGCCCATTTCCCTGCACAATGAACAGGAGCGCCAAAAAGAATCCCCCTATAATTTTGCATATTTCGTTTTAAACGATGTACGGGCAAACCTTTATGAACGAATTAACATAAGAATAGACCGTATGCTGGAAGAGGGGCTTTTAAATGAAGTAGCGCAGTTAAAAGAAAAAGGATATACCAAAGAGATGGTATCCATGCAGGGACTTGGCTATAAAGAAATCCTGGATTATCTGGAAGGCAGCTGCACCCTGGAAGAAGCCGTTTATATCTTAAAACGGGATACCAGACATTTTGCCAAACGACAGATTACGTGGTTTAAACGGGAAAAAGATGTTATCTGGATGGATAAGGATCAATTTGCTTATAATAATACGGAGATACGAAAGGCTATGCTGAGCATTTTAAAAGAGAAAAAAATATTGTAAATAACTGTACTCACCTTTGTTAACCATTGTTACTGTGGGAATTAGCACTGGCTCATGCATATCCATTGAAAGGAAATTATGAATAATTACACTATAGAAGAGATGTATCAGACACTTGGAATTAACAAGGATGTATACACATACGGAAAAGAGATCGAATCCGGTCTCAAAGAACGTTTTGACAAGATAGAAGAAACTGTAGAATTTAATCAGCTGAAAGTCATTCGGGCACTCCAGCAGAACCGCGTCTGCGCAGAACATTTCAACTCCAGTACCGGATATGGATACAACGATGCTGGCAGAGATGCTCTGGAAGCTGTATATGCCAGCGTTTTTCATACAGAAGCTGCGCTGGTCCGCCCTCAGATTACCTGCGGCACTCATGCACTGGCAGTGGCACTTTCCGGAAACCTCAGACCCGGGGATGAACTGGTGTCCATTTCAGGAAAACCTTATGATACCTTAGAAGAAGTCATTGGCATTCGCCCCTCATGTGGTTCTCTTGCAGAATATGGGGTATCCTATAAACAGGTAGACCTTTTGGAAGACGGAAGTTTTGACTATAAAAAAATAAAAGACACTCTGAGTGAAAAGACAAAAATGATAGAAATCCAGCGTTCCAAAGGCTATCAGACCCGTCCAACCCTGTCAGTAACCGCCATTGGTGAGGCAATTGCATTCGTAAAATCCATTAATCCTGACATCATCTGTATGGTGGACAACTGCTATGGAGAATTTGTAGAATGCATAGAGCCTTCTGATGTGGGAGCGGATATGGTAGTGGGCTCTCTGATTAAAAACCCGGGCGGAGGACTGGCTCCTATTGGCGGATATATTGCAGGTACCGAAAAATGCATCGAAAATGCTTCTTACCGCCTGACCTCACCCGGACTTGGCAGGGAAGTGGGCGCCACATTAGGCGTTATGCAATCCTTTTACCAGGGTCTGTTTCTGGCACCAACCGTAGTTGGCGGAGCATTAAAAGGTGCCATTTTTGCTGCAAATATCTATGAAAAGCTTGGATTTAAGGTCGTTCCAAACGGCCAGGAAAGCCGGCACGATATCATCCAGGCAGTAGAATTTGGTTTTCCGGAAGGCGTCATTGCTTTTTGCGAAGGCATTCAGGCCGCTGCCCCGGTAGACAGCTATGTCACACCTGAAGCCTGGGCTATGCCGGGCTATGACAGTGATGTTATTATGGCTGCAGGAGCATTTATTCAGGGTTCCTCTATCGAATTAAGTGCTGACGGTCCAATTAAACCGCCTTACGCTGTTTATTTCCAGGGTGGACTCACCTGGCAGCACGCAAAACTGGGTATCTTAAAATCTCTTCAGCGTCTGATCGAGAAGAACTTAGTAAAACTTTCGTAAGCGGAAGATAGGAGTGGTCGTATCATGAAAAAGGTTTTCGTCATCGGCGCAGGCGCTTCAGGTCTGCTGGCAGCCATTGCAGCCGCAAGAAACGGAGCTGCCGTCACCATACTGGAAGGTATGGAAAAACCAGGCAAAAAACTGCTGACAACCGGAAACGGAAAATGCAATATTACCAATACAGACATGTCTGATCCAAATGTCTACCGTTCCGGTAACCCGGAATTTACCAGACAGGTACTGGAACAATTCAGCGTGTCTGATACCCTGGCTTTTTTTGAAGATCTGGGACTTCTGCTAAAGGATCGCGGCGGCTATATATACCCTTATGTGGAACAGGCATCTGCTGTTTTAGACCTTTTGTTGATGGAGGTAAAAAGACTTTCCATAAAGCTAAAATGCATGGAAAAAGTAAAACGCCTCTATCGTTCTAAAGAAACCTGGCAGATTGAAACTTCCGGCTGGACATATACAGCCGATGCAGTCATCTTAACTGCCGGCTCCAAAGCGGCACCTGTTACCGGCTCAGACGGAAGCGGCTATGAACTGGCAGAGATGGCAGGCCATAGTATCGTTCCGGCTCTGCCTGCTCTGGTACCGCTAAAAGTAACGGGCGATTGGTTTAAAAGCTTAGCCGGTGTTCGAAGCCATTCCCGTCTTGCTCTATATGTAGATCAGGATCTCATCCTGACTGAGACCGGTGAATTACAATGGACCGATTACGGCATTTCCGGAATTGTAGTATTCCAGCTCAGCCGTTATGCAGTCAGGGCCTTAGCTGAAAATAAAAATGTCACGGTCAGCGTTGATCTGATGCCGGATTTCGATACAGCAGAACTGATAAATTTATTGCACAAGCGCTGTATGCAATATCCCAACCGAACGATAGAAGAGAGTCTCACTGGTCTTTTAAACAAAAAAATGATTACTGTAATGCTGAAAAAGGCTAAAATGAAACATACGAAATCATCTGGTGCTGTAACGGTAGATGAGATCAAATCACTCACCTGCTGCATCAAAAACAGTATCGTCAAGATCAGTGGCAGCCGGGATTTTACCCAGGCTCAGATATGTTCAGGCGGTGTGTCAGTAAATGAAGTGGATAATGCCAGTCTGGAATCCCGTATTGCACCAGGGCTTTTCCTTGCAGGAGAAATACTGGATATTGACGGCGCCTGCGGAGGATACAATCTGCAGTGGGCTTGGTCCAGCGGCTACACAGCGGGACTGCACAGTACCTGTACCTGCATTAATAAAACAATAAAATGATGTAAAAATAAGGAGGATATGAATGATTAGGATTCCGCAGATAAAATTGCAGCCGGAACATACAAGAGAGGATCTTAAAAGGGCAGTCTGCAGAGAACTGAAAATAAAGGAAACGGATTTAAAAAGTTTCCATATTATAAAACGTTCCATAGATGCACGGAAAAAACCGGATATCAAATACAGCTATACCATCGATGCCGAGGTTGAAAAAGAGCATTTCGTTTTAAAAAAATGCAAAAACAGCCAGATTGTAAAATCCACATCAGTATCTTATCAGGTTCCTTCCTGTGGTGAGGAAGCATTAAAGGATCGTCCGGTTATTGTAGGAATGGGACCTGCCGGATTGTTCTGCGGCCTGCTGCTTGCAAAGTGCGGCTACCGTCCTCTGATCCTGGAACGGGGAGAAGATGTAGATGCCCGTTCGAAGACAGTAGAAGGCTTCTGGAAAGGAAATCCCTTAAATCCATCCTCCAACGTTCAGTTCGGTGAAGGCGGCGCCGGTACTTTTTCAGACGGAAAACTAAACACTATGGTGAAGGATCCGAAAGGACGCGGACGCTATGTACTGGAAACCTTCGTGGAAGCAGGTGCCGACAGTTCGATTTTATATCTGAACAAACCCCATATCGGTACGGACGTTCTTCGCAATGTAGTAAAAAACATGCGGCTGGAAATACAGCGGCTGGGCGGGGAAGTACGATTTGAAAGCCAGTTGACGGACCTGCATATCCGGGACGGCAGGATAGAGAGCATTTGTTTGAACAACCGGGAGACTTTAAATACTACCGTTGTTGTACTGGCAATTGGACATAGTGCGAGAGATACCTTTACCATGCTGTCCCGCAAACCTCTTGCCATGTCACCGAAATCTTTTGCAGTAGGGCTTCGGATTGAACATCCCCAAAGTATGATCAACCAATCCCAATATGCCAGAACAGATTTGAAGTCGCTGCCGGCAGCGGATTATAAACTAACCAAAAAACTGGATAACGGGAGAGGCGTATATTCTTTCTGTATGTGCCCTGGCGGTTATGTAGTAAATGCCTCATCTGAAAATGGCATGACTGCAGTCAACGGCATGAGTTATCAGAAACGGGATGGGGAAAATGCAAACAGCGCCATTGTCGTAACGGTTACACCGGAGGATTACCAAGCTTCCGATTCTTTAAGCGGTGTGAGATTTCAGCAGATGTTGGAAGAAAAAGCTTATGGGCTGTGCAACGGAAAAGTACCGGTACAGCTGTTTGAGGACTTTATGAAGCATCGCTCCAGCAATGGACCAGGGGATTTTGCTCCAGCCATTAAGGGGGCATATGATTATGGGAATTTAAGAGAATGCCTTCCGAAATTTCTGGGAGATTCCATTGAACAGGGTATCCTGGGCTTTGACAATATGATTCAAGGTTTTGGAAGAAAAGATGCCATTCTGTCCGGTATCGAAAGCCGAACGTCCTCGCCACTGCGTATCACCAGAGACGATTTCTTTGAAAGTACCATCGCCGGATTATATCCCTGTGGTGAAGGTGCGGGCTATGCGGGTGGGATCACCAGTGCTGCAATGGATGGATTAAAAGTAGCAGAGGCTGTTATCAAAAAATTCCGATCATTTTAGACCATATTCTAAGCCATCACAAAATTTTAAGATTAATAAGTGTGTACTTTGTAATGAATCTATGATAAAATGATGATTATTTATAGTCTTGTTTTGACAGGATAAATCCTGATTCAAGGCTTCCTGCCGGGAGAGCTTGAAAGGGAATACTATGAATGAGTCAATTACAATGAAAGAATTACCTACAGATGACAGGCCATATGAAAAATGCCTTGCGATGGGTGCACAGGCGCTGTCAGACGCTGAACTTCTGGCAGTTATCTTAAGAACCGGATCCCAGGGGATTCAGGCACTGGAACTGGCACAGGAGGTTTTACAATGTTCAAAAGTAGAACATAATCTGTTAGGCCTCCATCACTTAAGCATTTCCGATCTCAGGAAAATGAAAGGCATCGGAAAAGTCAAAGCCATACAGATCAAGTGTATTGTAGAATTGTCCAGAAGAATTGCTAAATCTTCGGCAAAGGACAGCCTATGCTTTACCAAACCGGAAACAATAGCGGATTATTATATGGAAGATTTCCGGCACTGTACCCAGGAACAGATGCTGATGCTGATGTTGAATACCAAGAGCAGGCTCCTGTGTGACCATATCATATCAAAGGGTACGGTAAACGGTGCTCTGATTACGCCCCGGGAGATTTATCTGGAAGCATTGCATCATCATGCGGTATTTATTATCCTTGTGCATAATCACCCAAGTGGTGATCCCTCTCCAAGCAGAGAGGATATCCTTTTAACGAAACGGATCCGGGATGCAGGTCTGCTTATCGGTATTGAACTGCTGGATCATATAATTATTGGTGATAAAAAGTATTTAAGCTTTAAAGAACGAGGACTTTTGTAACTATGAGGGAGAGAAGAAGCCATGTTATTAGGAATTGACCTTGGCACAGACACGATAAAAATATGTGATAAAAATAATAAAATTATGATTGCAGAAAAAAATATGATTGCAATCCGGGACGGGCTTCAGGTTATCGGCATTGGAGACGAAGCGTACGAAATGTATGAAAAAACGCCTGTAAATGTACAGGCAGGCTGTCCTATGATGCATGGTGCAATAGCCGATGCAAAAAATATGGAACTGCTGCTTGTTGGGCTTTTGCGGCGGTGTTCTTCCCTTTTACCGGTTCATCCAACGATTTATATTGCCGTACCAAGCGATATTTCCGCGGTGGAAAAGCGGGCATATTACAATGTACTGAGTGGTAATATAAAAGCAAAAAAAATCTGTCTGGTTGAGAAAGGGGTTGCAGATGCCATTGGCATAGGGCTTCCTATCGATGTTCCAGTTGGTAACATGGTAGTAAATATCGGCGCCGATACAACTGATATTTCCGTATTGACCGGAGGGCAGATTCTGCTCAGTAAAATGCTCCAGTTCGGAGGGCGGAAATTGGATGAAGATATCAGTACCATGGTACGGCGTATGTTCCAGCTGAACATTGGTATGCGTACGGCAGATAAACTGAAAAATGCCCTGGCTTACATCATTGATGGGCCGGCTGCTTCTCTTGAAGTATATGGTATCAGTACGGTGTCCGGATTGCCTAAAAGCGCTGTGATACCGTCTCTTTCTGTAAGCGTCTGTATTATGGAAACCATCGACACTATTGTCCAGAACATAAAAAGCACACTGAACCGCATTCCACCCCAGTTTCTGGCTGATATCCGGAAAAATGGCATTTACTTAAGCGGCGGTGTCTCCGGAATACCGAATCTGGCGGATTATATGAGAAGGGAACTGGAAGTCCCCATATATCTAGTCAGAGAACCTGTTACCAGTACACTTCGCGGACTTCTGGCGATCATGAACCACAAAGAATTAGAAGAGTGTACGTATTCTTTAAAAGATCTAACAGGAAATACCATATAAAGAGGAATCGTTATGAAGAAAAAGAATTCGATAAAAAGCAAAGTAATATTACTGGTCCTTTCCGCGGTGTGCGGTGTTATGATCGTACTGTCTTTCACTGTGGATATGAGCAGCGGACCGCTGAAACAGGTGGGTGAATTAATTATTACACCCCTGCAGAGCGGTATTAACCAGGTTGGATCCTGGATCGCAGGAAAAGGGGATTATTTTCAGAATTCTGCTGACCTGGTTACCGAGAATAAATCCCTGCAGAAAAAAGTGGATGATCTGACAATTGAAAATACCCGACTTATTCAGGATCAGGAAGAACTGAACCGTTTAAGAGATCTCTACGAACTGGATCACCAGTATGAAGACTACGAAAAAGTAGGCGCCAGAGTAATTGCAAAGCAAAGCGGCAACTGGTTCCATATGTTTACCATAGACAAGGGCAGCAATGACGGCTTTGCTGTAGATATGAATGTCCTGGCTGGCGGCGGTCTTGCCGGAATTATTACAGAAGTAGGTCCAAACTGGTCTACCGTACGTTCCATTATAGACGATTACAGCAATGTAAGCGCAATGGTTTCCCCAACCAACGAACAGTGTATTATTGCCGGTGACCTCAGGCTGATCGATGAAGATAAGGTAAACCTGATTAAACTAACCGATACAGACAATAAAGTGAGCGTTGGGGATAAAGTAGTTACGTCCAACGTCAGCAGCAAGTTTTTACCCGGTATCCTGATCGGTTATATCAGTGAGATAAATAACGATTCGAACCACCTGACCAAATCCGGATACATTTCACCCGCTGTTGATTTTAAAGATATCCAGGAAGTACTGGTCATCAAAACTTTAAAACAGCAGATAGCAACTACGGAGACAGAACCCAAGCAGACAGAGGCCAAAGGGCTGGACGAAACCGGTGACAGCGAAACTGAAACATCCTCTGAGACAGAGACACAGTCGACCGAATCACCGAAGACAGCTGAGTAACATACAGATAGGAGATAAGATATGAAAAGCAAGGTGATACTTTTTTTTGTGCTGTTAATATGTGTTATTTTACAATGCACATTGCTGCCGGCACTTTCTATCGCTTCTATTACACCTAATTTACTGATTATTGTAACGGTATCCTTTGGACTAATGAGAGGAAAACGGTCCGGTCTCTGGATTGGTTTTGTCTGTGGCCTTATGGCAGACCTTTTCTTTGGCGAAACCATGGGCTTTAGAGCCATTATCTATATGTATATCGGATATCTGAACGGATTCTGTTACCACATATTTTACGATGACGATATCAAAATGCCGGTTGTATTAACCGCAGTCAGTGATCTGGCATACGGAATCCTTGTCTATGGTTTCCAGTTCCTGCTCCGGGGAAGAGTTGACTTCTTCTTCTACCTGAGGCGGATCATTATGCCGGAAGTCATCTATACCATTGTATTGACATTTCTGTGCTACCGTATATTATTATTTATCAACCGTAAACTGGAGAAGTCAGAACAGAGGAGTGTAAATAGTTTTGTTTAAGTATGTAAAAGATACCATTTCAAAAGCAGCAAAGTCCCGTATGGTAATACTGGTCGTTTTATTCCTGATACTTGCATTTATTCTGGTATACCGGCTGTTTACCCTGCAGATTGTAGAAGGTGAGAGTTACCTGAACGACTTTACCATGCAGATTGAAAAAGAGAGAACTTTAAAAAGTACCCGTGGAATCATCACAGACCGAAATGGAAAATTATTAGCTTATAATAAGCTTGCCCATTCGGTTACCTTTGAAGATACCGGCGCTTATGATAATCTTACCAGACATGAAAAAAACCTGGCATTAAACGGCAGCATGTATGGTATATTAAAGATTCTTGAAAAAAATGGAGATAAGGTAACTGATAATTTTGGAATCACTCTGAACAGTGCCGGAGAATATCAATTTGTTTCAAGCGGTACAAGCCTCCTTCGATTCAAGGCTGATATCTATGGACAGGCATATATTGAGAATCTGACGGAGAAACAAACCAATAGAACCGCTGCACAGATGATGGAAGATCTCTGTGACGAAGAGATGTATGGCGTACTTTCCAAGGATAATACAAAAGAGGAGTTAGCCAAATACGGACTTCCTGAAACATTTACAAAAGAGGAAACTCTTAGTATCGTAACCATGAGAAGTAAAATAGCCGCAAACAGCTTTCAGAAATATTTAGCTGCAACTCTGGCTACCAATATCAGTGATTCATCTATGTCCACCATTATGGAGAGCAAAGATATCTATCCTGGCGTGGATGTGGTGGATGATACGATCCGTGTCTATGACAACAGCATCTATTTTGCGCCGATTATCGGTTATACCGGACAGATCTCTTCCGAAGAACTGAATGAGTTAAATAAGGACAGCGATGTGTATAACCAAAATGACATCGTTGGTAAAATCGGTCTGGAACAGGTCTATGAAGATCAGCTTCAGGGATTAAAAGGTTCTGAAAGAGTATATGTAAACAACCTTGGAAAAATTCTTAAAAAAGATAACCGAGTGGAACCCCAGGCAGGAAATAATATTCAGCTAACACTTGACACCGATTATCAGATTGCAGCCTACAGGATTCTGGAGCAGTATATAGCCGGTATTGTATATACTATGCTGATTGATGCCAAAGAAGTGAATATAGAGGATTATGCTACCACTGATGATATCAAAATTCCAGTCTATGACGTATATTATGCACTGTTTGAAAATAACGTTCTGGACGTAAACCATATTTCATCAGCAGATGCCAGCACAACGGAAAAGCAGGTTTACCAGCAATTTTTGAATGAGCAATCCAATGTTTTTGCAGCTATCAAATCAGAGCTTACTGCAGATTCACCTGCAGCATATAAAGATCTGGGCAAGGACATGCAGGCCTATATGACTTATGTGGTTAACAATATGTTAATGGAAGGAACGGGGATTCTGCAAAAAGACGCCATTGATAAATCAGATGAAACCTATCTCGCCTGGACCAATGACGGAAGCATCAGCCTTCAGGAGTATTTAACTTATGCAATTTCAAAAAACTGGGTTGATATCTCCAAGATTCCGGTTGATACAGAATATCTGGATTCCAAAGAAGTATACAGCGCATTATCAGATTATATTGCAGAATATTTATCCACAGATACGCATTTCAGTAAAAAAATCTATCGCTATATGATAGAATCCGATACGTTGAGTGCTACGGCTGTCTGCCTGATGCTCTTTGACCAGGGCGTCATTAAGATGAACCAGGAAGATTATAATTCACTTGCATCGGGAAGTCTGACTGCATTCGACTTTATACACGCAAAAATATACAGTCTGGAACTTACTCCTGCACAGTTAGCACTGGATCCATGTTCCGGCTCTTTGGTAATAAATAACCCAAATACAGGAGAAGTACTTGCCTGTGTGACTTATCCGAGTTATGATAATAACAGGCTGGCAAATGATATGGATTCCGAATACTATGCCAAACTGGCAACTGACTTATCCAGTCCGTTTTATAATAAGGCAACCCAGGAAATTACAGCGCCAGGTTCTACCTATAAGATGGTAACCGCTGCAGCAGGTGTAACAGAAGGTGTTATTGGAATATACGATACCATTAATTGTACGGGTAAGTTTGATTTAGTAGAACCTCCAATAAGATGTTGGATTTCACCAGGTGCACATGGTCCCGAAAGTTTATCTAGCGCAATCAAAGATTCCTGTAACTTTTATTTTAACTCGATTGGTTATATGCTAGGTGACATTGGAGCAGAAGACGGTAAAGCCGTAGATGAAGTCGGTATCGAAAAACTTGCTAAGTATGCTGAAATGTTCGGTTTCGATGCCCCTACCGGAATTGAGATCGGTGAAACAGATCCACACATATCCGACAATGGTATGGCGCCTTCCGCAATGGGTCAGGGTACCAATGCCTTTACAACCTCACAGCTCTCCAGATATGTGGCAACAATTGCAAATGGAGGAACCTGTTATGACCTGACATTACTGGATAAAATATCCGATTCCGATAACCGTGTATTAGAGGAAAAGAAACCAAAAGTTCATAACAATGTTGAATTAGATTCTGAACTCTGGAGTGCTATTCACACCGGTATGAACGAGATGGTAAAATCAAATAACATTTTAAAGAATATCAAAACAGATATGGCAGGTAAAACCGGTACGGCACAGGAAACAGGCGTACCCAGCCATGCTCTTTTTGTAGGGTATGCACCATATGATAACCCGGAAATCGCCATCGCTGTAAGAATTACCAATGGTTATACCTCTACCAATGCAGCATCTGTTGCAGGGGATATGGTGAACTATATATTTAAGAACAAAGAAGCAGATGAAATCATACCTGGACATGCTATTCAGGTAGACGCAAATACTCAGAGATTCGACTAATATCAGTCCCTCAGGCAGGGTATAAAGAAATTTCAATACCCAGCCTGATCCGGACCGTATTTCAGACTATTTAAAATATTGCACAATGTCAGAGAGTGTGACGCACAGCTGTCAGAAAGCAATTTTCAAACACGCTCTGGGGGTTGAAAGAAAATTGAGAAATGAAAGGACGCCACGCTGTGCTTCTTTCAACCTATTTTATTTGTGGCAGCATTGCAGTCTTATCTGCAATATGCGATGGGTATCACTATGAATCAAAGTTCCGTCATTATTAAAAGCAATAAGTATGGTCTTATTGTAATACTGGATGATAAACTTCCCTTTGACGAATTGCTTCAGGCAGTCGCAGATAAATTCCAGGAATCAACAAATTTTTTCCAGGATGCTAAAATGGCGATCACTTTCCGGGGGAGAGTACTTACAAAACAGCAGGAGAAAGATATGGTTTCCGCCATTGTAAATAATTCCAGGATCCATATACTATGTGTGGTAGACGAAAGAAAAGACGATGAAGAGTACTATAAGAATGCCGTCACTACTGCTATGGAAGAGTTGGACAGGCGTGACGGACAGTTCTATAAAGGCACACTGAGGGCAGGACAGGTCTTAGAAGCAGAGACAAGCATCATCATCCTTGGAGATGTGAATCCCGGAGGAATCGTAACATCCAAAGGCAATATTGTCGTACTTGGATCCTGCCGGGGCAATGTGTATGCCGGGGCAAGCGGCAATCGGGAATGCTTTGTTGCAGCACTGATCATGAAGCCAAACCAGATCCGTATTGCCGATAAAATAGCGCGAAGCGCTATCACAAAAAAAGTGGATACCGGGGAATATGCCATTGATCCCAAGATTGCATACATAAAAGATGATCACATCTTTGTTAAAAACATATCTCAGGATGCATTAAATGACATCTCCCTTTAAACAACAGCTTAAATTAAAACAGAAAATACACCAGATAACGAAAATAAATAATGTTATTTTGGAGGATATAGCATGAGTGAAGTAATTGTAATAACGTCCGGAAAGGGCGGCGTTGGTAAAACAACCGCTACAGCCAATATAGGTACTGGATTGGCGAAATTAAATAAAAAAGTCGTTTTGGTGGACACAGATATCGGTCTTCGTAATCTGGATGTCGTCATGGGACTGGAGAACCGGATTGTCTACAATCTTGTGGATGTAGTAGAAGGAAACTGCCGTTTAAAACAGGCACTGATCAAAGATAAACGGTATCCCAACCTGTATTTGCTGCCATCAGCTCAGACCCGGGATAAATCCGCAGTCACTCCGGAACAGATGGTTAAACTCACAGAAGATCTGAAAGAACATTTTGATTATATCCTGCTGGATTGTCCGGCGGGAATAGAACAGGGCTTTCGTAACGCCATTGCAGGCGCTGACAGAGCCATTGTAGTAACTACACCGGAAGTATCCGCCATTCGGGATGCAGACCGCATTATCGGGCTTTTGGAAGCCGCAGATATCAGAGATATCGATTTATTAATAAATCGTCTGAGAATGGACATGATTAAAAGAGGAGATATGATGTCTGTAGAAGATGTAATCGATATTCTTGCCGTGAATCTGATCGGAGCCATTTTAGACGAAGAAAGCATTGTGATTGCAACCAATCAGGGTGAACCTCTGGCTGGTAACGATACACGTGCGGGACAGGAATTTTTAAGTATCAGCCGTCGCATTACCGGGGAAAATGTTCCTATGGCGGATCTAACTAAGACAACCACGTTCTTTTCAAGATTTTCCAATATTTTTAAGAAAAACTGAGAGGAGCCGGCATGATAAATTTCCATGGATTTCGAAAAACATGTTCTAAAGATGTAGCCAGAGACCGGCTAAAGCTTCTGTTAACCAGTGAGCGGCTGGACTGCTCTGCTGAAAATATGGCACTGATGAAAAAAGACCTGATTAGGGTGATACAAAAATACATGGACATTGATGAAGAAAGCATGGATATACATATTGACGTGATAAATGAGATAGAACAGGGTGCAGGGAATGTTAAAACAATACAAATTAAAGGATTATAAATTTAGATTAGTTATATGGGTTACGGCACTGTCTATTCTGGGCGTAATGGTAGTAGGAAGCGCGCAGGAGGACTTAATGTCCAAGCAGATCATCGGTCTGATTCTTGGACTTGTCTGTATGGTCATCATTTCCTTGATCGACTATACCTGGATTATGAATTTTTACTGGATCGCCTATATCGGCGGAGTTATATTAATGGCACTGCTTCCCGTACTGGGAAGAGAAGTAAATGGAGCTCAGCGTTGGATCGTAATTGGAGGCCTTCAGTTTCAGCCATCTGATATTGTAAAAATTATCTTAATCATATTTTTTGCCAAATTTCTTTCGAAATATGAAGAAAAACTGAATAGCCCCAAGATTATACTTCCGGCATTGGTATTGCTGGCAATTCCATGGTATCTGATATACCGCCAGCCAAATCTTTCAACAAGTATTCTGGTTGTTTTAATTTTTTCTACAATGATGTTCGTTGCGGGGTTGAGTTATAAAATCATTGGTGGTATTATAGTAGTAGCTGTTCCGGCAGCAGTATTATTTTTCAGCATTATACTACAGCCGAACCAGACGTTACTGCAGGGATATCAGGCAGGACGTATTCTGGCATGGTTAAAACCGGAAGAGTATCCTGAACTGGCATACCAGCAGATGAATTCCGTTATTGCCATTGGCTCAGGCCAGCTATATGGAAAAGGGTTGGACACCAATCTTGTTTCATCCGTGAAAAACGGAAACTTTATCGCAGAGCCCCAGACAGACTTTATCTTTGCCGTAGCCGGAGAAGAATTAGGTTTTCTGGGATGTTGTATCATTATCATTCTGGAACTTTTGATTGCGGTAGAGTGTATCCGTATCGGTAAAAAAGCAAGGGATTTAGCCGGAACCTTAGTGTGCTGTGGTATGGGAGCACTCATATTCTTACAGACATTTATCAATATCTGTGTAACAACAAGGATATTGCCAAATACAGGTCTGCCGCTGCCTTTTGTAAGTGCAGGTCTGACATCACTGGTTACACTTTTTATAGGTATCGGAATTGTCTTGAATATTGGACTTCAGGTCAGAAAATATTAACGGAGGGAAAGTAGAATGAATATTGGCTTAATTGCACATGATTCCAAGAAAAAACTTATGCAGAATTTTTGTATCGCCTATAGGGGGATTTTAGTAAAAAATGATTTATACGCAACAGGAACCACCGGAAGGCTGATTGAAGAGGTTACCTCTTTGAATATCCATAAATATCTGGCAGGCCATTTGGGCGGTGAACAGCAGATGGGCGCACAGATTGAAAACAACCAGATCGATTTGGTGATTTTTTTAAGAGACCCGCTGTCTCCTAAAAAACATGAGCCGGATGTAAAAAATATTTTCCGCTTATGTGATACCCATAACATACCTCTTGCAACAAATCTTGCAACTGCGGAACTATTGATTAAATCTTTAGACAGAGGAGATTTAGAGTGGCGTGAAATGTACAAGTAATAAGCAATTAACTCCAAGAGAATTACGGCATCAGCAGCAGAACAGGCAAACAATGAAATCCGTAATCACATTTAGTGTTTTACTGGTTATTTTACTTGTAATACTGGGCTTTTTGGCATATTTCTTTCTTATAAAAGGCCAGAAGGATGCTGAACTGGTGATGCCTTTTGACCGTAACCAGGTAACACTTGGGCTACAGAGAGAAGAGGCCCAGACAACAAATTATGCAGTGCCCTTTACCCAGGATCTCTGCGTTACCGGTACGGATGTACCGTTGGACGGACTGAACTTAACCTCTAAAGGTGCCGGTCTCTTTGATCTCACCAACCATGAAGTTATGTATTCCAAAGATGTCCATGAACGACTGTATCCGGCCAGCCTGACCAAGATTATGACAGCTCTGGTAGCTTTGAAGTATGGAAATCTGGATGATGTAATTACCATTGATGAAAGTGCACTGGATATTGATCCGGAATCTTCCGTCTGTTATCTGCAGCTAGGGGATAAATACACCTTAAGGCAGCTTCTCTACGGCCTTCTGATTGCTTCGGGGAACGATGCCAGTGTGGCTATCGCAGAACACGTAGGCGGAAGTGTAGAAGAGTTTGTACAGATGATGAATCAGGAAGCTTATGATATCGGTGCTACCAATACACACTTTACTAATCCCCACGGATTACAGGATGAAGAGCATTATACAACCATATATGATGTATATCTCATGTTCCAGGAAGCACTTAAATACGATGATTTCTGTGATATTATCAATCAAAAAAGTTATGTTGCCAAGTTTAAACTGGCTGATGACACAGAAGTGGAGCGTGTATGGGATGCTACCAACCATTACTTTATGAAACTGGCACAGGCACCGGAAGGCGTTACTGTATTTGGAGGAAAAACAGGTACTACGGACGAAGCCGGAGCATGTCTTGCACTAATGAGTAAAGACCCGTATGGAAACCCATTTATATCAATAATTATGGGGGCAGAAACCAAAGATCAACTATATATTGAAATGAATGATTTATTGTCTAAAATAAACAAATAGAGGTTGTAATTTCTAAACTTATGCAGTATAATTGTACATATAAAATCGTGCATGAAGAAACTGAAGGAGGAGATTACAATGATACAGATAATCGCAGGCCAAAAAGGAAAAGGCAAGACAAAGTTATTACTCGACAAGGTGAATGCCGAAATCAAGTCCGTACATGGTAATATTGTCTATTTAGACAAAAGTGCTAAGCATATGTATGAATTAAACAATAAAGTACGTTTAATCAATACAGCGGAATACTCCATCACGAATTGTGATGAGTTCGTAGGATTTATTTATGGGATTATTTCTCAGGATAACGATTTAGAACAAATGTATTTAGATAGTTTCTTAAAGATTGCAAAATTGGAAAATGATGATATTACAGAGACTCTTCAAAAGCTGGAACGTATTGGAGATACTTACAACATCACGTTTGTGCTGAGTGTATCTGTGGATGCTGATGAATTGCCGGAAGATGCAAAATCAAAGGTGATTGCTTCCCTGTAATACATAGAACGAATATAAGGCTGGGTCCTTTTTTGGATACCCAGCCTTTTTTGCGGCATGTAACGATTAATCTCTGCCCATCTGACCAATACGGCCGTAGATACTAATCATATATAATCCCGCAAGCCCAACCAGAGCATAAACAATTCTTGAAATCCAGCTCATGTTGCCGAATAAAAAGGCTACGAGGTCGAATTTGAAAAATCCGATTAATCCCCAATTGATCGCACCAATGACCACAAGTGTCAATGAAGTATAATCTAACCATTTAGAATTCATTTGCTTTTTACCTCCTTATAGTGGTTATTTTCTATTTTTTCCATTTTACTAAATTTTATACAAAAATCTAGGTTGTCCAATCGAAATGAACGTGGTAAAATGTTCGAGAAGGGAGGCTACAATGTTGCCTATAAAGAAAAAAAGTAAAAAAATTACGAAAATGAAGCGTTTTCCTCTATTTAATATCGGTACTTTGATGTTTGGAATCGTTTTTGTATATATGATCATCTGTATGGTGATGTATCTGACCAGTACCCATGTAACAGCCTACGAAGTGACAGCAGGCCCGTTGTCCGGTAACTACCGGTTCAGCGCCCTTGCTTTAAAGTCCGAAAAAATTGTAACTGCCGAGCAAGCCGGCAATATTAATTATTATGCCCGGGAAGGCTCAAAAGTAGGCGCTGGAAACAGCGTTTATTCCATCGGCGGTGCAATTCAGTCAACCACCCAGCCGGCAACCCAGGCTGCAACTGAGTCCACGCAGCAAACAGAAGCAGTAACCAATTCAGATGGACAAACAGAGCCTACATCCGGCACAGAGACAACAGCAACATCCCAGACACCGGCGCAGACAGAAGCAGCAGCTGATTATCTGGATAGTAAGAGCTTGTCAAAAGTAAGAAGCAATATGGCAAACTTCTCTACCGGATTTGATGAAATGTCTTTTCAAAATGTCTACAATTTCAAGGCTGATACCGAGAGCACCGTTTTAGAACTGGCAAACGAAAAAGCGCTTTCAGATCTTGAAAATTCCAACGGACAGCTTTCCGTTCTGGGCAGCCTCTATCAGGCTCCACAGGAAGGGATTGTGGTATATGCGGTAGATGACTATGAGAATCTGACTGTAGAAGATATAAAACCTGAATCTTTTGACCAGAAAAACTATCATAAGCAGAATCTCCGCCTGAATAAATCCGTGAAAACCGGAGACGCCGTATATAAACTGGTAACGGACGAAAAATGGTCCCTCGTTATTCCATTGGATAAAAAACTGCTGACAGAGCTTTCCGATAAAACGACGGTTCGTTTTCGATTTCTGAAAGATGGTACTGCCTTCAATGCCGATTTTTCCATTATACAAAATGGTGATAATTACTATGGGAAACTGGATATCAGTAATTCCGTCATCCGCTATGCCGGAGAACGTTTTGTAGATATTGAACTGGTCTTAAACAGAGAAACCGGTCTTAAAATACCCAAAAGTGCCATTGCTGAAAAACAGTTCTTTAAAATCCCAAAAGAATTTGTGACAGAGAATGAGGAAAATGATAATGAAGTAAGCATTTTAAAAGAGAGTGTGGGTAAGGATGGAAAAACCGTAACGAAATACGTAACCGCAACGGTTTATGAAAAAACAAAGACAGAATATTATGTAGGTACGACTCTTTTCAAAGTAGGAGACTATATTCTAAAGAAAGATTCATCTAAAAAATACCAGGTATCCGGAACCGGAAGCCTGCAGGGCGTTTATAATATAAATAAAGGTTATGCCGTTTTTAGGGAAATCAAAATTATCGATGAAAATGAGGAATACTGTATTGTAGAAGCCGGATCTTCTTACGGGCTTGCTCAATATGACCGTATTGTTCTAAATGCTAACACAGTAAATGATGAAGATATTGTCTATTAAAATTGTCGTAAAACCCATATTAATACGAAGAGTACGCACGATCAGGAAGATCTCACAAAAGCTTTACAAAAGATATCATAAGTAAGAAATTGTCCGAAAGACAGGAGGAACCGATAATGTTAAAAGAAAATCTATATGATGTACAAAAACGGGTGGAAGCCGCATGTAAAAGAGCGGGACGGGACAGCAGTGAAGTCACCCTGATTGCAGTCAGTAAAACAAAACCCGTATCCATGATCGAAGAAATCATGGCAGAAGGAATCGTTGATTTCGGTGAAAATAAGCCACAGGAATTGAAGGAGAAATACGATGTCCTTCCTAAAAACCTGAAATGGCACATGATTGGGCACCTCCAGAGAAATAAAGTAAAATATATCATCGATAAAGCCTGTATGATTCATTCCGTAGACAGCTTACGTCTGGCGGAAACAATCCAGCAGGAGGCTGAGAAACTGGATCTGGTAATGCCTGTGCTCATAGAGGTAAATATTGCCAGGGAGGAGTCAAAGTTCGGCGTATATGAGGAAGCTGCGGAAGAATTGGTACGTCAGGTGGCTAAACTCCCGAATCTCAGGGTAGAAGGGCTGATGACAATAGCGCCTTTTGTCGAAAAAGCTGAACGAAACAGGGTATATTTCGAAAATTTAAGAAAATTATATGTTGACATAAAAAGCAAAAACATTGATAATGTTAATATGTGCAATTTGAGTATGGGCATGACTGGTGACTACGAAATTGCCATTGAGGAAGGTGCAACTCTGGTACGTGTTGGGACAGGCATCTTTGGTGAAAGAAATTACGTGAAATGATAAAACGATAGGAAGATAGGAGATTTATAATGAGTGTTTTGGATAAGTTCTTGAATGCAATGAAGTTAAATGACGACGATTACGACGATGATGATTTTTTAGATGATGAAATCGACGATTATGAGGAAGAACGTCCGAAAAAGCGTTTCTTTAATAAAATAGAAGAAGATGACTATGATGACTATGACGATTATGATAACAGGTCCGCTCAGGTTCCAAAAATGAAGAGTCAAAATAAAGGGCAGCAGAAGGCGAAACCTGTACATCAGCAGCAAAGCACAAGCAGTAAAGTATCCCCTATGCGTCCCAGAAAGACAGGGATTGGTATGGAAGTATGTGTTATTAAACCAAGGAGCATGGAAGATGCACGAGAAATTACGGAGACACTTCTTGCAAGCTGCACAGTAGTACTTAATATGGAAGGATTAGATCTGGATATTGCCCAGAGAATCATAGACTTTGCTTCTGGCTCCTGCTATGCGATCAATGGTAACCTGCAAAAGATCAGCAATTACATTTTCATTATAACCCCATCGGGCGTAGATGTATCCGGTGATTTTCAGGAAATATTAAGCGGAGCATTTGACGTACCTTCTATTCACACAAATTATTAGGTTTCATTATGAATAAAGACGAAGAATTATTTCAAAAACGGCTGGTTGATCTGGCCGACCGGGCTTTATCGAAAGGTATTACGCTGTACAGTGATTTTATGAATCTGAATGAACTGAATATTTTTCATAGCTCTACTCAAAAGTTTTCCTATATCAGCTGGAAAACTTTTGGTGGTTATGAACTCGCAGAGCGTCAGATGGCAGCCTTTATTCCTGATGCTTTTTCTTTGTGTCCGGAAGAAGAAATATCCGAACATTTTCCAGTGGCATGCATACAGATTGCACCCCTGAACCAGAAATTCGCAGACGTGTTGAATCACAGGGACTATTTAGGCGCCATATTAAATCTCGGAATTGAACGAAGCAAAATAGGAGACATTCTGGTAACAGATCAGTCTGCCTATCTTTTTTGTTGTAAAGGAATGTCAGAATTTATCTGCAAAGAATTGACGCGTATTAAGCACACCGTCATCTCCTGTAAAACTGTTCCCTTTTCAGAATTTGATTATCATCCAAAAACAGAAATCATCAGGGGATCGGTAGCTTCCATACGTTTGGATGCCCTTCTGGCACTTGCTTTTAAAGCTTCCAGAAGCAGTCTTGTATCTTTAATCGAGGCCGGGAAAATCTTTGTAAATGGCAAATTGATTACTTCCAATGGCTATTCCTTAAAAGAGGGCGATATCATATCCGCCAGAGGATACGGACGATTCCGGTATGCCACCGAACTGTCACAGTCAAAAAAAGGGCGAACCTTTGTTGAAATCGAAAAATATATATAGGAGAACCATTTTATGAAATATACAGCAGAACACAAAAGCCTTCCTGTACATAAAGAAGGAACAGAAATTTATCAGATACACTTTGAAAATGACTTTGAAAAATTAGGATCTTATTTGAACGAACTGGATGTAAAAACCAAAAAACTCTGTATCGTTACCGATTCTAATGTAGGTGCCTTGTATGCTGCTGCAGTTACACAGGTATTGGAAAAAGTCTGTGCTGCAGTCACGGTCTTTACTTTCCCTGCGGGAGAAGAAAATAAAACTCTGGACACCGTGAGAAATTTATACGAACATCTTATCCTGGAACATTTTGACCGTAAAGATATGCTGGTAGCATTAGGCGGCGGCGTTGTAGGTGACCTTACCGGTTATGCGGCAGCGACGTACCTTCGGGGCATTTCATTTATTCAGGTTCCAACCTCACTCTTAGCACAGGTAGACAGCAGTATCGGCGGTAAAACCGGAGTGGATTTTGACCGTTACAAAAATATGGTGGGGGCTTTTCATCAGCCTAAAATGGTATATATGAATATGTCAGCCTTAAAGTCACTTCCGGACGAGCAGTTTTACTGCGGTATGGGTGAAATTTTAAAACACGGCTTAATCAAAGACGCTGGTTATTATGAATGGGTAATTGAACGAATGAGTGAGATTACCGAGCGTGACAGCCGGATATTACAGGATATGGTAGAAATCAGCTGCAAAATTAAACGCCAGGTTGTAGAGCAGGACCCTTATGAAAAAGGAGACCGGGCACTGCTAAACTTTGGGCATACCATCGGACATGCCATAGAAAAGCTGAAAAACTTTGAGCTGCTCCATGGCCAGTGCGTGGCACTGGGTTATGTTGCCGCGGCACATATTTCATGGAAACGGGAACTGATCAGCACCGAAGAATTCTTTGAAATCCGGGATATGAATGTGGGCTTTGAACTCCCCGTATCCTTTTCCGGACTGGATTCACATGAAATACTGGAGGCTACCAAGCTGGATAAAAAGATGGAAGCCGGACAGATTAAGTTTATCTTACTGAAAGGAATTGGCCGTGCTTATATCGACAAAACAGTAACTGATGAAGAAATACTTGCTGCTGTCGACTTTCTAAATGCGGAAATAGAGGATGAAAATGAATAAAAATAACAAAAAATTAATATGCTGGGTAGTGGGCATTATTGCTTTTGCATTGTTGCTGGTGTTGGATCAATTTACAAAACATTTGGCCATCTCAAATCTGGCAGGACAGGATTCCATCGTTTTGATTCCCGGTGTATTCGAACTGCAGTATCTGGAGAACCGGGGAGCAGCATTTGGCATGTTCCAGAACCAGAGATGGCTGTTTCTGATTATGGCAGTGGTTATTTTAGCTTTTATCGGTTACTGTTATCAGAAATTTCCGGTTGATAGGCATTATCTGTGGCTGCGTATTACCTGTGTCCTTCTTGGAGCTGGTGCCGTTGGAAATATGATTGATCGCGTTGCAAATGGGTTTGTAGTTGACTTTTTCTATTTTTCCCTTATCGACTTCCCGATCTTTAACGTAGCTGACTGTTATGTGGTAGTTTCTCTGATCCTGCTGATCATACTGATCTTTTTCTACTATAAAGAAGAAGATTTTGCCTGCCTTTCCCCCCGGCATAAAACTGCAGCAAAAGAGGAGAACTAGATGGAGACCATACATTTTACCGTATCTGCTGAAGATAACGGTCTGCGGATTGATAAATATCTGTCGGATCACATGGAAGAGATGTCACGTTCCTATCTGCAGAAGCTGCTGAAATCAGAAGATGTGTTGGTAAACGAAAAAATCGTTAAAGCAAATTATAAGGTGGCAGCCGGTGATATAATCAGTATATCTGTTCCGGAACTGGAAGAGGTAAATATCCAGCCGGAAGACCTTCCACTGGATATTTTATATGAAGATGAAGACCTTATCGTAGTAAACAAACCAAAAGGCATGGTTGTACATCCAAGTGCGGGACATTTCAGCCACACTCTGGTCAATGCCCTTATGTTCCATTGCCGTGATGAATTATCCGGAATCAACGGCGTTATGCGCCCCGGCATTGTGCACCGGATAGACAGAAACACCACCGGCTCACTGCTGGTATGCAAAAATGACTTTACGCACAATCATATTGCCGAACAGTTGAAGGAGCATTCCATTACACGGAAATACAGGGCAATTGTACATGGTGTTCTAAAAGAAGATGATGGCATAGTGGATGCCCCCATCGGAAGACACCAGACTGACCGTAAGAAAATGGCTGTAAACTACAAAAACGGTAAAGCAGCCGTCACCCATTACCACGTCTTAGAGCGCTTTTCCAATTACACGTATATTGAATGCCAGTTGGAAACCGGACGTACCCATCAGATACGTGTCCATATGAAAAGCATCGGGCATCCCATTTTAGGAGATGATGTCTATGGTTCTGCAAAGTGTCCTTACCACCTGGAAGGGCAGACGCTTCATGCGATGATCCTCGGATTTATACATCCCAGAAAAAACAGTTATATGGAATTATCCGCGCCTCTGCCGGAGTATTTTATAAATTTACTGAAAAAATTATATTAATTAAGTGAAATTAGTATACATTGTACCAAAATTGTTTTATAATAGTAACATAAAGCAAAGGTAGAAAGGATGTGTTTTGTATGGCTTGTAAATCAATTATAACAATCGGAAGAGAATTTGGCAGTGGCGGTAAAGAAATTGGTATGAAGCTGGCAGACTCCTTAGGCATCAAGTGCTATGATAAGGAACTTCTGGACAGAGCAGCAAAAGACAGCGGCATCTGTCAGGAATTATTTGAAAATCATGATGAGAAACCAACGAACAGTTTCTTATATTCACTGGTTATGGATACATATTCCATGGGATATTCATCAGCAGCATTCTCAGATATGCCCATTAACCACAAAGTATTTTTGGCTCAGTTCAATGCTATTAAAGATATCGCAAAAGAAGGACCCTGTGTAATCGTCGGCCGTTGTGCAGACTATGCATTAGCAGACTTTCCGGATTGTATCAATGTCTTCATTCATGCAAGTATGGAAAATAAAGTTAACCGGATTGCCCGTAAATATGATCTTACTAATGCAAAAGCAAAGGATATGATCGTTAAAACTGATAAAAAACGTGCCAGCTATTACAATTACTTCTCCAGTAAAAAGTGGGGAGAAGCAACCGGTTATCATCTTTGTATTGACAGTGGTTTTCTTGGTATTGACGGCACCGTTGAAGAACTGTTAAGCTTCGTCAGAATTAAAGAAAACAGAGCATAAGTCAGAAAGGGCATTACAAAAGATGAAATTTGTTATTCAAAGGGTATCACATGCCTGCGTTAAAGTTGATTCCGAAGTTATTGGCTCCATTGAAAAAGGTTTCCTTGTCCTGATTGGCATCAGCCAGACCGACCGACGGGAAACAGCGGATACTCTGGTTAAGAAAATGACCGGGCTTCGTATCTTTGAAGATGAAAATGGCAAAACCAATCTATCCTTAAAGGATGTATCGGGAAGCCTGCTGCTAATTTCCCAATTTACGTTATACGCAAACTGTAAGAAGGGCAACCGCCCAAGTTTCATAGAAGCCGGAGAACCGAAGATGGCAGAAGAGTTGTATGAATACATCATTGCAGAATGTAAAAAACAGGTTCCAAATGTCCAAAAAGGTAGTTTTGGAGCCGATATGAAAGTAGAGTTATGTAATGATGGACCATTTACGATTATCTTGGAATCCTGACTTCAAAGCTGTAGGAAGCCCGAAGTTTACATAACAATATTACGTAAACTTCGGGCTTTCTTTACATTTTACATGACAAGGAGATAGAAATGCACCCTGTAGATTTTTATGCAAAAGATATTATAATGGGCATAGGCAGTTTTATGGAAGCTGTCTGGGAGATCGATACCGTTAATAATAAGGTATATATCTGGAATGAAAAAATCCTTCCCGGAAAAACAAATCAGACGATTCCGTACAAAGAATTATTTTTGTCCTTTATGTCCAATTATATCTATAAATCCGACCAGATGGTCTGGACACAATACATGTCTTTGGATGCTTTAAAAGACCTGATTAACAGCGGCAGAAAAAACAGCAGTTTTGAAATTCGAATCTTTGGAAAACCTTTTGGAATGGAGTGGTATGAAGTATTCTGTACCGTCGTATCCCATGGTGATTCCGGTCATAAAAATGTTATTATGTGTGCCAGAAATATAAGTTCTAAAAGAAGGGCAGGCATTATTGAAACTGCCGTCCAGTCTGAATATGACTACGTAATTTACCTGGAAGCAAATGATAATTCCTACATTATGTATTCCTCCAATGAGGCATCCGGCACACCGCTTCCCCCATTAGCCGGTAACGACTATATCGTGGAAATGTTGGCATATAATTCCCGGTTCTGCCCGCCTGAGGAAAGCATGCGCCTCAACAGATGCATGCAGATAGATCATATTTTAGAAAACCTGAAGGAATGCGGTGAATATATCCTTTATACAAAAGTTTATGAAAATAATCAGCTGAGGGATAAAAAACTTCGATTCAGCTATTTTAATAGAGAAAAAAATATTTTGCTTTTAACAAGAACCGATATTACGGAAATAAGGGAAGAAAAGCGGCAAAAAGCGCTGCTGCAGGATGCATTACATGCCGCAAATGTAGCAAATCAGGCTAAATCAGAATTTTTATCACGCATGAGCCACGATATCCGTACTCCAATGAACGCAATTATCGGTATGACGGCTATCGCAGGCGCACATATTGATGAAAAAGAACGCATATTAGACTGCCTGGGTAAGATTACCCTTTCGTCGAAACTGCTTCTAAGCCTGATAAACGAAGTTCTGGATATGTCCAAAATAGAAAGCGGACGTATTGTTCTTGCTGAGGAGGAAGCGAACCTGGGAGATCTGCTCCAAAATCTGATGACTATGGTACAGCCGGATATCGCTGAGAAAGAACACATTCTGGATGTACATCTTTACTCCATCCGGCATGAAGATGTAGTCTGTGACACCCAGAGAATTCAACAGCTGCTCATGAATCTTCTCTCAAATGCCATAAAATATACCCCTCAAAAAGGCCATATTTTATTAGAGATCAGGGAATTGCCTTCCCGTATAAAAAATTATGGGTGTTATGAATTTATTTTTGAAGATAATGGAATTGGGATGAGGCCTGAATTTACAGACCGTATCTTTGAACCATTTGAGCGTGCAGATGATGAAGAAATCCGCCACATCCAGGGAACCGGGCTTGGCATGGCTATCAGTAAAAATATAGTTCAGATGATGAATGGTGACATACAGGTTAAAAGCACCTATGGCAAAGGTTCCCGATTCACCGTAATAATTCATCTGCAATACAAAGAAAAAGAACAAACCGACACCCTTGGGGATTTGATTGACCTTCCGGTGCTGGTTGTGGATGATGACCGGATTGTATGTGAAACCACCTGTAACTGTTTAAACGAAATCGGAATGAGCAGTGAGTGGGTATTATCCGGAGAAGAAGCTGTAAGAAAAGCAGAAGAACTCCATTCACAGGGAAGAAGCTATTTTGCAATTATACTGGATCTGTATATGCCCGGAATCAATGGGATTGAAACAGCCAGACGTATTCGCAGAATTGTGGGCCCCACAGTCACTATCATCTTATTATCTGCCTACGACTGGTCGGAATACGAGTCACAGGCAATCAATGCCGGCGTTGACGGTTTCATTTTAAAACCGTTATTTAAGTCCCGCTTAATCTATCTATTGAAAAAATTTGCCCGTAAGGATAAAATAGAAGAGAAGATACATGCCACCTCCATCGTAAATGATTCATATCCCGGAAAGCGTATTCTTCTGGCGGAAGACAACGACCTGAACCGGGAGATAGCCTTAGAGATACTTGGCAGTACCGGGATTCAGGTGGAGCCGGCAGTACATGGTAAGGAAGCACTGGAAAAATTCATGCTTTCTTCCCCCGGATATTACGATCTCATTTTTATGGACATACAGATGCCGCTCATGGATGGTTATGAATCCGCCAGGCGCATCCGGGCATCAAAACATATAGATGCAAAAACGATACCCATTATCGCCATGACTGCTAATGCATTTGCAGAAGATGTGGAAATGGCATTACAATCCGGTATGAATTATCATATGGCTAAGCCCCTTGACATACCGCAAATAATGAATATTCTTAAAAAATGGTTATAAAGCCAGTTTAACAGAAAAACACAGGAGGTTTCAATTGAAAAAAAACACAAATACAGGCAGCGTAAAAATTATTCCGCTGGGAGGCTTTGATAAAATAGGGATGAATATTACCGCATTTGAATACGAGGACAGTATTATCGTCGTAGACTGCGGAATTTCATTCCCGGATGAAGAAATGCTGGGCATTGACAAAGTAATTCCAGACGTCACTTATTTAATCGAAAATAAGGATAAAGTAAAAGGATTTGTTATTACCCACGGACATGAAGACCATATTGGGGCATTGCCCTACATTATTCCCCAGATCAATATCCCTATATATGCAACCCAGCTTACAATGGGCTTAATTGAGCATAAGTTAGAAGAAGCCCATCTGATGAAAAATACCCGCCGTAAAGTGGTAAAGCATGGAGGCATCATTACCCTTGGCTCCTTCCGTATCGAATTTATTAAAACGAATCACAGTATTGCTGATGCCAGCGCACTGGCAATCTATTCACCGGCAGGTATCATTGTGCATACCGGTGACTTTAAGATTGACTACACACCGCTGTTCGGTGATGCCATAGACTTGCAGCGCTTTGGCGCACTGGGTAAAAAAGGCGTTCTGGCACTTATGTGTGACAGTACCAATGCTTTGCGTCCAGGATTTACGCCATCGGAAATCAAAGTTGCCAAAACATTCGACACACTGTTTGAAGAAAACAAATCCCACCGGATATTTGTTGCTACCTTCGCTTCCAATATAGACAGGGTGCAGCAGATTATTAACACGGCATATAAGTTTGGACGAAAGGTAATTCTCCAGGGCCGCAGTATGCTCAATGTCATCCGGATTGCTTCGGATCTGGGCTATGTAAAAATTCCGAAGAATACCCTGATTGATATCGACCTTATGAAGAACTATCCCGATGAAAAGCTGGTATTAATCACAACCGGAAGCCAGGGAGAATCCATGGCCGCTCTGTCACGTATGGCAGACTCCACTCATAAAAAAGTTTCGGTAAAGCCTGGGGACGCTATTATTCTAAGCTCAACGCCAATTCCCGGAAACGAAAAAGCAGTTTCTAAAATAATAAATGAATTATCCATGAAAGGTGCCAATGTTATTTTCCAGGATACCCATGTATCCGGACATGCCTGCCAGGAAGAAATCAAATTAATTTATTCCCTGGTTCACCCTAAATATGCGGTGCCTATGCATGGGGAATACCGCTTCCGGGCAGCCCAGGCAAATCTGGCACAGTCACTTGGCATACCGAAAGAAAATACATTCCTTATTGAATGCGGCAATGTACTGGCACTTTCCGAAGAAAAGGCAACTGTTGTTGGACAAGTACCAGCCAGAGGCATTATGGTAGACGGATTAGGCATCGGTGATGTAGGCAATATCGTTATGCATGACAGACAAAGCCTGTCTGAAAATGGAATTATGGTTGTTACCGTAACCCTGGAAAAAGATACAAATCAGGTTCTGGCAGGACCGGATATCATCTCCAGAGGATTTGTATATGTACGGGAATCCGAAGAGTTAATGTCCCAGCTGCGCAGCCTTGCTGCCGATACGCTGGAGCGTTGTAACAAGAAGAAAATCACAGACTGGGGAAAGATTAAGTCTGCACTCCGGGATGATCTGGGGGATTTCCTGTGGAAAAAAATCAAAAGATCCCCTATGATACTTCCTATCATTATGGAAGTATAAGCTATATTCCGGAAATACCGTAACTATAATCAACTATATTTTCTGTATTAAAACAGAAATGAGGTATCAAAAAAGGAGCAATTCTCTGATTCATCATGGGAATGCTCCTTTTTTGATACCTGTTTTCTCTATTTTCTTTGTTTGCCCCTCAGAATATAACGTAAGGCTCTTTATTCTGCCTTTTTCTTTTTCATAGACAACAGTTTGTCCAGATAAATTGATTTCATCTGTTTGCTTGCCAGCATCTGCTTCACCGGCGGAAGTTTTAAAATAGTACCAAATACAGCTGCCATGGCTCTGTGGTTTGCAAATGCATGGTTATCGAATATCAGGTTCTGAAGCGTACCTTTCTCGATTGCCTGCAGAACAAAACGATGGGTGCTGTTAACCGGAGTGATAATCTGTACCGCCCGGCGTTTCAGTTCAATGGCTTTCGTGGGGCAGTTACCGGCACACACACCGCAGCCAAGGCAGATATCCGTATCGATAACGGCATTTTTGTCCTCCATCTTAATTGCCAGTATGGGACAGACTTTTGCACATTTGCCGCATGAGATGCATTTTTCCCTGGATATCTCAGGAATATAATTTGTGGTTGCAACAGGCTGCATGGGGCTGAACTTCCTTGCTGCCTGTAGAGCCTCACAGCAGCATCCACAGCAATTACAGATAAACATTGGATCTTCCCTTACATTCTCACCAATCTGCACCAGATTGGACGCGTAGGAGCGTTCCAGAGCATCGTATGCCTCTTCTTTGGAGATCAGCTTTGCATGTCCGCCGTGTTCTGCAAGAGAACGTGCCACATTGCCAAACGTCAGGCAGACATCCCAGGGCGCATCAATTTCACAGGGTTGCCCCGCATGATACATCTTGTGCCGGCAGTAGCAGGTGCCCAGCCCGATATACTCCGCCTCTTCCACAATGTGGCTGGCACGCTCATGATCCAGTATATGAAGGGTATTTTCGGTAGACAATACCGGTTCCTGCACAAATACCCTGCCCAGTCTGGTTTCGGTAGCATAGAAGAGGTCTTTTACAAAATCCTCCTCCACATTCATGTACTGATAATACAGCTCACTTAAATATTTCTGGTCAATGTCACCTCTGGTCCTCATCAGGGCAAATTCAAAAAATCCAGCCATGGGCGGCGGCATCACGAATTTTCTTTGTCCATTGTGAAAGGAATCCACCAGCAGGGCCTTCTCACAGAGATGATCCAGCACCTTTTCTGCTTTTAATTCTGTCGTCCCCCAGATCTGTGCCGCTTTTTTTGCTTTAAAAGGCCGTATCGGCAGCAGTGAGATCCATTTTGCTTCTTTTTCGGAATACAAAACCTCCAGGATTTTGTATAACGTTTGGGAAGCAGGAGCACCCTGGGTAAACCAGTTAATCCGTTCTTCCAGGTTTTTATAGGCTTCTTTTGAAGTAATATGTCCCATTTTTCCACGCTTTCTCAGTGTATTACACCTATCATTTCTTATTAATTAGAGCGTGTTTGAAAGGAATTTTCAAACACGCTCAAGTAGTCTGCACATAACCGTAAGTGTAAGTTATATGCGCTTATAAATATTTTAAGATAAAATATTTCGATTGTCAAATTATTTCAGGGACATCGCGGTGTAAATTTATTGTAGGATTGTAAAGGGTAGAGTCACCCTGATTTGTGTTAAG
>OATB01000166.1_pt1 | contig 67790 bp, 47 predicted proteins | sample 1494941 | NCBI WGS metagenome assembly OATB01 (sample SAMEA2579931, study PRJEB22360) | human gut metagenome | reverse complement strand
GCCCGTATACTGGCACCTACAGATTATGGTTCCATTGCCTTAATTACTGTATTTATTACAATTGCAGACGTATTTGTAACTAATGGATTTGGAAGTGCATTAATTCAGAAAAAAATTGCAGATAATATTGATTTTTCGACTGTGTTTTATTTCAATATTGTTTTTTCAATTTGCTTGTATATTATACTGTATATATCAGCACCCCATATAGCAAATTTCTATAATAACGAAATACTCTGTGACGCTGTTCGAGTTTTAAGTATAAGAATTCCGATTGCGGCTATTAATTCTGTGCAACAAGCTTATGTATCAAGAAATATGTTATTTAAGCGGTTTTTTTGGTCCACATTTTTTGGCACCATAACATCTGGAGTTGTAGGTATGATATTAGCTTATAATGGGTTTGGAATCTGGGCATTGGTTGCTCAGTATTTAACAAATACTATTATAGACACTATTGTCTTGTGGTTTACCGTTAAATGGCGTCCAATTCTTACATTTTCCATATCCAGACTTAAGGGACTGTTTAAATATGGATGGAAATTATTGTGTTCCGGATTGTTGGATACTGGGTACAATCAATTAAGAAGTCTGGTAATTGGTAAAGTTTATTCATCCCAGGATCTGGCGTATTATAACAAAGGCGATCAACTTCCTAATTTACTCGTAGTAAATATTAATACCTCAATCAGCAGTGTATTATTTCCAGCAATATCCAAGTATCAGGATGATAAAAACAAAGTAAAGGATATGACGAGACGTGCAATTAAGATAAGTTCATATGTAATGTGGCCTTTGATGATTGGGTTAGCTGTAATAGCCGAACCACTTATAACAATACTTTTGACAGATAAATGGATCTCCTGTGTACCATATCTTAGAATAGCTTGTTTGTCATATGCATTTTGGCCGATTCATACAGCTAACTTAGAAGCAATGAAAGCTGTGGGGCGCAGTGATCTTTTTTTAAAGTTGGAATTGGTGAAAAAGACTATTGGAATTGCAGTAATTCTGTGTGTAATGAGATGGGGAGTAATAGCAATTGCTTTAAGTGCCTTGTTTATTTCGCTTATAAGTAGTATTATTAACGCATACCCAAATAAAGGCTTACTGAAGTATGGTTATTTAGAACAGTTAAAAGATATTTTGCCTTCCGTTCTGCTATCAATATTTATGGGAATAGCTATTATTCCCATAGGTTTGATGATACACAATGATTGGATTTTAATGATCTTACAGATTGTGGTTGGCATACTAATATACCTTATAGGTTCCATAATTTTTAAGTTCGATAGTTTTATATATTTGAGAGGAATCTTATTTGATTTTATAGGGCATGTTAAAAAAGGCTAAAATAGAATATAAAAGTCTGGGAATTTAGAAAGTACTGGCACGATAAATGGCAAAAGTAAAGAAAGGTCATTATTAGGTGATTGAAAATGAAAGAAAAAATTTTAGTAGCAAATTCTTCTATGCCGGAATTTGAAGAATATATGGAGGAAATCAAGCCACTTTGGAATAGTCACTGGTTGACGAATATGGGCGTAATTCATCAAAAATTAGAAAAACAACTAACAGATTATTTGGATGTAGAGCATATATCGTTGTTTTCTAACGGGCATATGGCTTTGGAGTTGGCAATACAGGCATTTAACTTGTCGGGTGAAGTTATAACTACACCATTTACTTTTGCTTCCACTACACATGCAATAGTACGAAATGGATTAATGCCAGTATTTTGTGATATTAACAAAGAGGATTTTACTATTGATACTAATAAAATAGAATCTTTGATTACAGATAAAACGACAGCCATCATACCGGTTCATGTCTACGGAAATATATGTAATATTAAAGAAATAGAAAGAATTGCAAAAAAATATGATTTAAAAGTAATATATGATGCAGCACATGCTTTTGGAATTCAATATAATGGCAGAGGAATTGGATCTTATGGAGATGCATCAATGTTTAGTTTTCATGCAACAAAAGTATTTAATACGATTGAAGGTGGAGCCATTAGTTTTGGAGATAACCAACTTGAAGGTAAACTATATCGACTGAAAAACTTTGGAATTCGTGATGAGGTTACTGTTGATGGAGTAGGTGCAAATGCAAAAATGAATGAGTTTCAGGCTGCGATGGGAGTTTGCAATTTACGTCATGTAGAGGAAGAGATTGAGAAAAGAAAGCAAGTAGTAAATAGGTATAGAGATAGACTCCAAAATGTAAAAGGTTTGTATCTGACAATGGATCAAGAAAATGTGAGATCAAATTATGCATATTTTCCAGTTGTGTTTGACGAAACAGTTTTTGGCGCTACACGTAATGAAGTATGTGACAGATTAAAAGAAAACAATATTTTTGCCAGAAAATATTTTTATCCACTAACGAATACCTTTGAATGTTTCAACGGTGAATATAATGTAGAAGAAACACCAATAGCATTACATATTTCTAAGCGAGTTTTAACGCTGCCATTATTTGCAGATCTTACTTTAGATAATGTTGACAGGATATGTGATATTGTTTTAAGCTTACAGAAAATTTAATGTACCTCACTTTATATAGAATAGGATGAGATAAAATAAATGAAAAAGGATCTGGTTATCTTTGGAGCAGGTGGTTTGGGAAGAGAAATATTATTTCAAATGCAGGAAAATAAAAAATTTTTGGGTGAGTATAATATCCTTGGATTTGTTGATGATACACCAGACTTGCTTTACAAAAATGTAAATGGTTTGAAGGTCATTGGAAACTCAAACTGGCTGGCGGAGTATCCGACTGCGATAAATGCAGTAATTTGTTTGGGGAATGCAAAACATAGAAAAATAGTTGCCGAACGTTTAACCAAAAATAAAAATATAAATTTTCCTACATTTATTGCAGACGATGTTCGGATATCTGGAGAAGTTGCCTTTGGAAAAGGTTGTATATTTTGTTTTTCCTGCATTATAACGGTAAATATTAATATTGGAGATTTCGCAGTTTTTAATTCAGACTGTACAGTTGGGCATGACTCTAGTATAGGAAACTATGTTACGCTATATCCAAGCGTAAATATCTCGGGAAATGTAAATATAGGAGATTGCTGTGAAATTGGAGTAGGTACTAATATTATTCAGTGTAAAAGCGTTGGAGATGAGGTATTAATTGGTGCAGGTTCCGTTGTAATTACTGATATCCCTTCAAATTGTACAGCAGTTGGTGTACCAGCAAAACCGATTAAGTTTCACTAAAACAAACTGTAATCAGTATGTTACCGGTTACTTTTTAAGGTTTGTGTGTACAAGATAATAATTTTTTAAGAAAGGTAAGTGATAGAATATGAATATATATGGGGTAATTATGGCGGGAGGCGGGGGTACCCGTTTTTGGCCTGCAAGCAGACAAAAAACACCTAAACAACTTTTAAATCTTACAGGAAAAGATCTTATGATTAATGAGACGATAAACCGTGTCAGTAAAGTTGTGGATCAAAATAAAATCTTTATTGTTACTAATTCTGCACAAGCTGATAAAATGTCTGAAGTTACACCAGATTTTATTGCACAGGATCATGTTTTGGCGGAACCATCTGCAAGAAATACAGCTGCATGTATTGGGTATGCAGCAATAGAAATTATGAAGAAATATGGTGATGGGGTTATGTGTATATTTCCTGCTGATCACTATATTAAGGATGAGGATTCTTTTGTTAAAATATTTAATGATGCGATAAGTACAGCAATGTCATCAGAGAAGCTTGTCACTATAGGAATAACGCCATCCTTTCCATCTACAGGCTATGGATATATTAAGTATAATAGATCTGATATTATGGTAAAAGACGTTATAGAATTTGTGGAAAAACCAGATCTGGAGACTGCAAAGAAATATGTTGAATCAGGGGAATATGCTTGGAATAGCGGTATGTTTATTTGGAAAGCGTCCACAATCCTTAATAACTTTAAAAAATATCTTCCAGATATTTATAAGTACTTAGTTCAGATTTCTGAATCTATAGGAACACAGGTTGAAAAAGAAGTTATTGAACGCATTTATCCGATCATTCCCAGTGTCTCAATTGATTATGGTATCATGGAAAAATCTTCGGATGTAGTAGTATTAACAGGTGAGTTTGGCTGGAATGATGTTGGAAGTTGGGACACTATGGAAGCACTTTTCAATGCTGATCGAAAAGGTAATATTATATGTGGTGAGCAGATTAATATTGATACTGAGAACTGCATATCAGTTTCAAATGGCCGGTTAATTGCTACAATAGGTGTTGAAAACTTAATTATTGTTGAAACAGAAGATGCATTATTGGTTTGTTCAAGAGATAAAGCACAAAAGGTAAAAGAAGTTGTTGATTTACTAAAAGAAAAAGGTGAAAGTAGATATCTATAGTGATGGAGAAGAGAACTTTTAAACAAAGAAATATTAATTTGGATTTAATCAGGTGTTTTGCAGTCTTTTGTGTTGTTTCTGTTCATTTTTTTTTGAATTCTGGTTTTTATCAGAGTGCAGTTGTTGGTAAAAGAATGTATATTATGATGATAATGAGAACTTTTTTTATGATATGTGTTCCTTTATTTGTAATTTTAACAGGTTATTTAATGAGTAAAAAAGAGTTGAAATCATCTTATTACGCAGGAATTACAAAAACACTTAGTATATATTTGGGTGCTTGTATAGCGTGTAATATATATAAAATTATAGTACTGAAAACACCAATGTCAATAAAAGATGTTATTATTAGTATTTTTAATTTCAGCGCGGCTCCTTATTCAGGCTATATTAATATGTACATAGGATTATTTTTATTGATTCCATTTTTAAATATTCTTTATAGAGGATTGTCAACCCAAAAGCATAAAAAAATATTGATATGTTCCTTGCTTATATGTACAACGTTACCGAGCTTAATGAATATAAAGGTTAATCTCGTTCCAAATTATTGGGTAACGATGTATCCGCTAACATACTACTTTATTGGCGCTTATTTGAATGAGTATGATTTTAAAATTAGTATTAAAGTTAATATATTGTTAATTCTAGTTTCTGTTATAGCGTTTGGTTCGTTAAACTACTTTTTGAATTATAGCAGTACTTTTAATTGGGGGGTATATGGAGATTGGGGAGGTTTTGAAAATCTAATTAATGCTGTTTTGGTTTTTGTTTTTTTAATTCATTTAAAGTTAGATAAATTACCCAAAGTAATACAGCGTATTCTATTAACAATATCTAACCTTGCATTAGGAATTTATTTAGTATCATGGATATTTGATAATTTTGCGTATCAATCATTAAATGCTAAAGTATTAGATGCGCCACATAAACTGGAATATTATGTTCCTATGGTTTTATTTGTTTTTATTAGTTCTATGATTTTATCTTTAATTATAAATTATATATATTTATTTATAACTTGGATTGTTAAAAAAAGTTATAGCATCTAATCGATATGAGCAAATCATAGAGGATTGATAACGATAGAATTGGACTCAAATATTATCGTTGTTGATAAATGATTTGCTTATTTGTATTAGGGAGTGTTTAAAAATTGCAATTTAAAGTGATTTGAAGCACGCTATCACTTTAGACTTGCTATTGTAGACTTTTTCTGGTTATTATGATAAAATAGCAATAGTTTTCAATGAGAGGAGAAACCTGATTATGAAGTGCATTGTACTGGCTGGTGGTAAAGGAAACAGCCTTTGGCCACTTTCAAGAGAAAATTATCCAAAGCAATTTATGCAGATCAAAGAAAATCGATCTATCTTTCAGGAAACAATCGCTAGAAATATGCCTTTTTGTGAAGAGTATATAATAGTAACAAATTATAATTATCATTTTATCGTGGAAGGACAAATGAAGGCTTTTCAAGGTTTAAAATATAGATGCATATTTGAAGAAGAAGGCCGAAAAACAGCTCCTGCAATAGCGATTGCTTGTTTTTGCAGTAACCCTTCGGATTTAGTGTATGTAGTATCGTCAGATCATATTATAGAGGGCAGTACTTATAAAGATACAATAATTGCAGCAGAGAAACTTGCCAGAGAAGGAGCACTTGTTACTTTTGGAATAAAAGCATCGTCACCTCATACAGGTTATGGATATATAAGATATAGAGGTGAAAAGGTGTGTTCTTTTCATGAAAAGCCTGATTATTCAACAGCTGTAAATTATATAGATTCAGGGGATTATTATTGGAATAGTGGCAATTTCTTATTTGTTGCAGGCGATTTTTTACATGAATTACAATTAGAAGCTCCACACATCTATGAGGCATGCCGAAAATTAATACTAAAAAAAAGCCTCAGCAAAAAAGAAATTTTATTGTCATACGAAGAAATGAGGACAATCCCTGCAGTTAGTGTTGAAAACGCAGTATTTGAGCGGTCAAAAAATGTAAAAGTGGTAAAGTCAGATTATTATTGGCAGGATATTAGTGATATAGCCGTATTAGCTTCTTATATGTCGGAGAAGAATGAAGAACGGATAATTGAGGAAGATTGTAAAGATGTAATGGTAATTAACCATACAGATAAAAAACTGGTCGTTGTTAATAATCTGGAAGATACTATTGTGGTTAACACAGAAGATGTAACCTATGTTACTTCAAAATATAAGACAGATAACATAAAAGAAATAATGAAGAAGAACCAGAAAATATATAATAATTATTTTGAAAATAATACCGTAATATATAATTCTTGGGGAACTGTAGAAATATTAAATCAAACCGAATATTATAAAGTGAAAAAAGTTACATTATTTCCTGGAAAAGCAACTACCTATCATCGGCATGAGCATAGAAGTGAACAATGGTCGGTCGTAGAAGGTGTGGCGACAATTACAGTGGATAAATCAACTAAGGATTATCAGATCAATGAAAATGTTTTTTTCTCAAGCGGAACGCCACATATGTTGTCAAATAATACAAATGAAAATGTTGTAATTATTGAAGTAGCCACCGGAAAGCTTATGGCTGACATAGATATGGAGTATATTAGCGAGGGGACAACACAAAGTGTGGTGAAAGAAACAATCGTTAAGTGCGAGCCGACTTTTAAAGATTATTTATGGGGGGGCCGAAAACTAAGGGATGTATACAGTAAGAAATGTGAGTACGATGTTATTGCGGAAAGCTGGGAACTTTCGTCACATGGGGATGGACAAAGTTCTATAGCAGAGGGTAAATATAAAGGTATGCTTTTTGATGAGTATCTAAAAGTTATTGGAACTGAAGCATTAGGCTGGAAATGCAAAGCATTTGAAAGATTTCCGATTTTAATAAAACTTATTGATGCGAAGCAGCAATTATCCATACAAGTCCATCCCGATGATTCTTATGCACTCAGAGAAGAGTATGAGTATGGGAAAAATGAAATGTGGTATATAATGGATTGTGAAGAAGGAGCATTTATTTATTTTGGTGTAAATAGAAAAGTTAGTAAACAAGAATTGAAGGAAAGAATAGAAAATAATACAGCCCTTGATATTCTCAATAAGGTTGAGGTTAAAAAGGGTGATACTTTTTTTGTTAATGCAGGTACTATCCATGCTATTGGTGCAGGAATACTATTATGTGAAATACAACAAAATTCTAATTGCACATATCGGTTATATGATTATGGGAGAACAGATAAATATGGCAGATTAAGAGAACTTCATATAGATAAAGCACTGGAAGTTTCAACTTTGGAGTATGACAGTAATCTTCAAAAAATGGATTATCCAATAACAAATGGAACAGGATATCAAGAACAACAGCTTGGACAGTGTAAATATTTTGTAAGTATAAAATATTTAGTGAGTAAAGAAGTTGTTTTTCAAGTAGATGATACCTCATTTGTGGCTGTTGTTATAATCAAGGGGAATGGTGAGATAATAACACAGGGAACTGGCTTAAAATTTAAGGCAGGAGATACCTTTTTTATACATGCTGGGAAAAAGACTGTGTGTGTTGAAGGAAAATGTGAATTTATTTTAACGCACGTTTAAATGATATAAAGTTAGTTAAAAAGGAGATCAACATGGGATATACAAGCACATATGAATATTGGATAGAAGATAATTATTTTGATGACGAAATCAAGACGGAATTAAAATCCTTAGCAGGTGATGAAGAAGAAATCAAAGAACGATTCTATAAAGAACTGGAATTTGGTACAGGAGGCTTGCGTGGTATTATTGGAGCTGGAACAAATAGAATGAATATTTATACGATTCGTAAAGCTACACAAGGCCTGGCGAATTATATTTTACTTAATAATGGTCAGAAAAGAGGGGTTGCTATTGCTTACGATTCAAGAAGAATGTCTCCTGAATTTGCAGAAGAAGCTGCATTATGTTTAAACGCCAATGGTATAGTAACGTATATCTTCGATTCCCTCCGCCCAACACCAGAGCTTTCTTTTGCAGTTAGAGAATTGGGGTGTATAGCAGGAATTGTAATTACTGCCAGTCATAACCCGGCTGAATATAATGGCTATAAGGTTTATTGGGAAGATGGTGCACAGATTACTTCTCCAAAAGACAAAGAAATAATTACAGAAGTTAAAAAAGTTGATGATTATCATCTTGTCAAAACAATGAATAAAGGCCTGGCAACAGAGAAAGGGTTATATAAGGTCATAGGAAAAGAGGTTGATGAACGCTATAATCAAGAACTTCATAAACTATCTATGAATAAAAATGTTATACAAAAAATGGCGGATAGTTTGACGATAGTATATACGCCTTTACATGGTACAGGTAATTTACCCGTACAGAGGATATTAAAAGATTTGGGCTTCAATAAAGTTTACGTAGTAACAGAGCAGGAAAAACCAGACGGTGATTTTCCAACTGTTGTTTCACCAAATCCTGAAGATCCAAAAGCATTTACACTTGCACTTGAACTTGCGGATAAGGTAAAAGCGGATCTTATTCTGGCTACAGATCCAGATGCAGACAGATTGGGGGTTTATGTAAAAGACAATAAAACAGGCCAGTACATAAGTTTTACTGGGAATATGTCTGGAATGATAATTGCCCATTATATGATTTCTCAGATGAAAGCTAATGATAACCTGCCAGATAATGCAGCTTTGGTAAAGACCATTGTTACTACAAATATGGTGGATGAACTTGCGAATGAATATCATTTAAAATTACTTGAAGTATTGACAGGGTTTAAATACATAGGAGAACAAATTAAATTTTTTGAACAAAGCAAACTCTATGAATATGTATTTGGCATGGAAGAGAGTTACGGCTGTCTCGTTGGCACTTACGCCAGAGATAAAGACGCAGTATCAGCAGTGATGATGTTATGTGAAGCGGCAGCATATTGCAGCTATAATCATATGACATTGTGGGATTATATGATAAAACTATATGAAAAATATGGTTATTTTAAGGAAGACCTTATTTCTTTTACATTTAAAGGATTAGATGGAAATTTGAAAATACAAAGAATTATGGAAAAATTCCGTAATAGCAATATAATTAAAATCGATAATCTAAAAGTTATTAAGATACGTGATTATCAAACTGGTAAAATTAAAAATGCCGAGTCAAATGAATTTGAAGATACTGGTTTACCAAAATCGAATGTACTTTATTATGAGCTGGAAGATAATGCATGGTGTTGTGTGAGACCGTCCGGAACGGAACCTAAAATTAAATTCTATATAGGGGTAAAAGAAAAAAGTCTAAAAGAAGCGGAATTAAGATGTGAAGGCATTAAAAAGGAATTAAAAGAAATAGTAGAACAATGCTAAAAGGAGAATAATGATGTATAATTATCTTATTGTAGGTGCAGGATTATTTGGGTCGATATTTGCTTATGAGGCAACAAAAAGAGGTAAAACATGTCTTGTTATTGACAAGCGTAATCATGTAGGTGGAAATATTTATACAGAAGAAATGGATGGAATTCAAGTGCATAAATATGGAGCGCATATCTTTCATACCAGTAATAAAGAGGTATGGGATTACGTGAATCAATTTGCAGAGTTTAACCGTTACACGAATTCTCCAGTAGCATATTACAAGGGCGAGATCTATAATATGCCATTTAATATGAATACATTTAATAAGATGTGGGGTGTTGTCACTCCTGGAGAAGCAAAGGCTAAAATAAAGGAACAGATTGAGGAAAGCGGAATAGTAAATCCACAAAATTTAGAAGAACAGGCAATATCACTGGTTGGTAAAGATATCTATGAAAAACTAGTGAAAGGGTATACCCAAAAACAATGGGGTAAATTATGTACAGAATTGCCAAGTTTTATTATTAAGAGGTTACCCGTTCGTTTTACTTATGATAATAATTATTTTAATGATTTATATCAAGGCATTCCTATAGGAGGGTATACGCAAATCATAGAAAAGATGCTTAGAGGAAGTGACATTCGCTTAGAGACGGATTATTTTGCAAATCGTGAAGATTTGGATGGATTAGCTGAAAAAACGGTATTTACAGGTATGATTGATGAATTTTATGACCAGTGTTATGGGGCTTTGGAATATAGAAGCCTTCATTTTGAAACACAAATATTAGATGAAGAAAATTATCAGGGTAATGCTGTAGTCAACTATACCGAATATGATATTCCATATACTAGAATAATAGAGCACAAACATTTTGAGTACGGTAAACAGGACAAGACCGTTATTACAAAAGAATATCCAAAACAATGGGAAGTGGGTTCTGAACCGTATTATCCTATAAATGATGATAAAAATGGAAAACTTTACGAAAAATATAAAGAAAAAGCAGAAAAAGAAGAAAATATCATTTTTGGAGGAAGATTAGCTGAGTATCGGTATTATGATATGCATAACGTAATAGAACAGGCATTACGGTGTGTGGATAAGGTATTGTAGTAATCTTTAGAGATATGTAGAATACAAGGAGTACATAATGGAGAAAATATCAGTTGTGGTTCCATGCTACAATGAAGAAGAGGCAATACCATTTTTCTACAGGGAAATTGGTACAGTCCAAAAAAACATGAGTGAGTATGAATTTGAAATAATATTTGTAGATGATGGTTCTAAAGACCGGACTTTAATAGTAGCTAAGGAATTGGCAAATAAGGATAAACAAATAAAATATATTTCTTTTTCCAGAAATTTTGGAAAAGAAGCTGCAATTTATGCCGGGCTTTCAAAAGCTACTGGTGATTATGTTGTCATCATGGATGTGGATCTTCAGGATCCGCCACGATTATTACCAGATATGATGAAAGCCATAAAAGAGGAAGGTTATGATTCTGTGGCTACTCGTCGCGTTAGCAGAAAAGGAGAACCACCAATCAGGTCGTTCTTTGCCAGGAGATTTTATAGGATCATCAATAAAATTTCCAAAACTGAAATAGTTGATGGGGCCAGAGACTATCGGTTGATGACCCGACAATTTGCAAATAGCTTGTTAGAAATAAAGGAGTATAATCGATTTTCAAAAGGTTTGTTCGGATGGGTTGGTTATAAAACAAAATGGTTAGAATTTGAAAATGTTGAGCGTGTTGCCGGGGAGACAAAATGGTCATTTTGGAAACTTTTACTTTATAGCATCGAGGGAATTGTAGCATTTTCCATTGTGCCCCTATCTATAGCAACTGTTTCAGGGCTTTTGTTTTGTCTGCTTGCATTTTTGTTTGTAATAATTATTTTCCTTAGAGCACTTATATTTCAGGATCCGGTAGCAGGATGGCCATCTCTGGCATGTATAATCCTGTTTGTTGGCGGCATACAGCTTTTTTGTATGGGAATTCTTGGTGAATATTTGGCTAAAACGTATCTGGAAGTAAAAGATCGCCCAATATATATTTGCAAAGAAACAAATTTATTAGAGCTTGAGTCGGATAAGTGATAATATGATTAGATCTAGATAAGAAGATGTGTAGTTAATAACTATGAAAGGAATCAACATTGAAAAAAACAATTTTGAAACAGAGCTATATATATATGATGCTTGCTTTTTTAATCGCTTTTTTACCAAGAGTTTTTTTATGCATGCAGGAATACCCGGTACGCATGATATCGGATGAAGTAGCGACTATGTCAGGATCGGCCTATTTTGCCGGGCTTAACTGGTCAGCGGTGATTTCTAAAGCGGGATATTATGGAAGTGGTTTTTATGGTTTATTTTTCTGGTTGTTTAAGATTACAGAGAATCCCTTCATAATTTACAAGTGTATGTTAATCGGAGCATCTCTGGCACAGGCGTTGGTTGCTATTATTGCATTTGTTATAATGCAACGTCATTTTTTGGTTAAGAACGTCAAAGTTCTGTGTGTTTTTTCCATTGCTTGCTCCTATATGGTGGTTACATATCCAAATAGAACTTATAATGAACATATATTGGTTTTATTAACCTGGTTAGTAGTTCTTCTCTTTTTGGAATTAAAAAGATGTATCGGGCAAAAAGCAAAGACACGTATTTTGACAGGCGTTTTATTATTGTTACTGGCATATGGGTTAACCGTTCATGCCAGAGCTTTAACCTTATGGATTGCCTGTGCATTTGTAGTTCTATTATATTTTTACCTGTATAAAAAATGGCTTATATCCAGAGTAGTAGTACTTGTAGGCGGTTTGATCAGCTATATTGCCGGTACTCAGTTTGTAGCGTTGGTACAAAGGACAGTATGGGCAGCTGAAAAAGGTGAAACGGTTCGTAATGGTGCTATAAATGTTTCTATTAATTTTAAGTTATGGGATCCAACTACCTGGTTTTCAGCATTATCTGTAGTTTTGGGCCAGCTCAACACCATATCTGTATTTACCGGCGGCTTCATGATTTTGTGCTTTGTCTTTATGACCTGGCTGTTTTTTGGTATGCTGCGAGATAAATTAAAAAAGAAAAACGTCATGGTTCTTGGGGACAAAGAACTTTATTTTATCATTTCAGTTTATCTATTATCCTGTGTTGGAATGACAATTGTAGCGCAGACAATCAGTTGGCTGCCCGGAGTGATAGAAGGGGTTAAAGATGGCTTTGGGACTGAAATGTATGGAATGAAAGCTATCACATATATCCGTTATTTTGGACCATATCTGGGACCGGGTATTATGGCTGGATTTGTATGTGGCTATAAAAACAGAGATTGGTTCAAACGATATTTTAAACCAGCTTTAGTAATATTTATCCTACTGCAGGTATTTTGGACGGCAGCAATTTTGCCTTTTATAAAGAACAATGGCGTAACGAAAGAAGTATTTGTAGCTTTGTCCCTTTCTAAGCCGGGGCAGAAGGTGGACTTGATGACCTTTTTGCCAGGAGTCATCATTTCCGTTGTCGTATTTTCGCTGATTATTTATTTATATAAGAAAAATAAAACAATTATCCCGGTAATGATTGTGTGTGGTCTTTGTATGTTCCAGTATGTATATACCAGCGTCTATTTTGATCAATATGCGTCTAAAAAGAATATGAAGAAAGCCAATGCCGGATATGCTTTAGTACAGAAAATGGAAGATAAAGTTGAATTGCCAAAAAAATTATATGTTTATGATGCCACAAAAAAGACAGATCACCAGATCTTTTATCTTTATCAGTTTATGTTAAACCGTTATGAAGTGATACCGGAGCTTCCTAAAAGAGAAGATGACCAGGCAATTATTTTTAGCAATAGCGCTGAAGTGGAAAAGCTGTACAAAATGGGGTATCAGTGTATTACATTGGATAAAAATGAATTTGTCTATGCCAAGGGCGAGTGGACAGGTGAAATACAGAAGTATTGGAAAAAGTAAAAAATCATTCTAAATAAAATAAATGGGCTGGCGGATAATAATTAATATTATCTGCCAACCCATTATTTTACTTGCATTTCATTTATTTTGTAATACTCTTAACCTCTGAATATGCCCCATATACTTTCTTGCCCTTCACCACTCTGTAAGCCCTCACTTTATAATAATACGTTCCATTATCTATCAGATTATTATAATAAGTAGTACTTGTTTTGCCAGTAGTTGTTCGAACGCGCTTATATTCACCGTTTTTAGCGTTACTGCGGTATACCTGATAGCCGCTGGCGCCAGAGACAGATTTCCAGGTTACTTTTGCTTTAGAGCTGCCTGATAGGGTAAGTTCATTTAATTTGGGAGCCTGTGGAGCCGGCTTACAGGAACTGATATAGGAGCGGTTGCTGTAGACATTCTTTCCCCCGGATACTTTGTAAGAGCGGAGTTGGTAGTAATATGTCTGTCCGGTTTTCAGTCCCTTGTCTATATAGGTTGTTGTACCGGAATTTTTAATGGTAGCTATTTTATTATATGGTCCGTTTTTACTCGTACTACGATAAATTGCATAGCCTTTCGCACCATATACTTTATACCAGCTTAAATTGATACTTTTATACCCCCGGGCAGTCACCTTTTCAAAGTTAGGTCTGGTCACTTTGATGGTAATATATTTTGTCAGTCCGTTTGAGGTAGTTGCAGTTATCTTAGCGCTTCCATAGCCAACAGCAGCAGCAGTGGCTTTTTTCCCTTCGGAAGAAGTTATTTTCACAACCTTGGAATTGGATGACGTCCAGGTTATAGAAGAAACGGTGCTTTTCTTTGGAGTCAATACTGCATTCAGGCTGATTTTTCTGCCTACATAAGTAGATGTTTTGCTTGCTTTTACCGATAAACTTCTGGGAGAAACAGTTGTTAAATCAGAAGTAAAAGCTTTGATACGTACCGTATCGCCTTTGGAACCAGTCATGCTGTGTGCATCCTGCCAGCTTTTGTCTGAAGTCTGTTTAATAAAGCTTTGGTTTTTATCGGAAGTGGAAATGAATTTTACCCAGGAACCATTGGTATATGTCCGGTCCATAAATATATACAGTGGCGAATCTCCGGGAGGCGTTAATTGTATTACGATAGAGAAAGTTTCTCCCTTTGCTAAAGTAACGGGCTGTTTTAGTTTAATTGTTTGATAGCCTGCGTATTGGTTTACGCCTTTTTGTGGTTTTGACAACATTTTTGTTCCGCTTGTAGGATTGCTTGAATCCTTAAGGTTTTTATATATCTGGATAGAATAATTTACTCCCGGTGTATAATGGGCAAAGGATACTGCTTCTAAGAGCTCATCAGCGCCCGTAGCATTTCCTTTGGCAGTATAAACATTTGCAATGGACGTACGTCCCTGATACCTGTTATAGGAATTGCCGCTGGATCCGTCGTACTGATAATTGTGATCATAGTTATCAGCTGATTCAAAATCAAATGCAACACCCGTTGCATCTCCATCTCCGCTGCTTATAAAAGCATCTTCATAAGAGATCCAGAAATAACCTTCTTTTCCCCAATTGCTACCCCAGCTGTTTTTTGCAAGCCATGCACCGTTGCGGGATGGCTGCTTTCCTGATAGAAAATTCGTTCGTTTATAATTATCATCCCAGCCAACAATTTCTACTGTATGATTTTGATTGTTAACAGTCCCGTTTGCCACATAACAATAAGATGCGGTGTTGGGGTTATAATAATTGAAATAGTTATAAGGGTCAATGTATAAATTTGCTGCAATGGCACCCTGGGACAAGATCAGTGATTTCATGTCATCCTTGGAAGACGATGGAATAATATATGCATTTTGCAAATGTGCTTTGTTGGCATAGGCCAGATTTGAATCTAGACCGCCGGGAAATTTAGAAGAATCATTGATGTAAGGAGCTGCTGATTCATCTGCTGCGCCTACCCACTTTGCCAGTGTAAATATGGTAAATAAATTGTTTCCCCCTGTCTCCAGATAGTTTAGATTCGGGGAGATCGGAAGGTTTCGGTCATTTACTGTAAGCTTTAGAGGGTCGGGCGGTGTATTATAGAAAAAATAAGCCAAATGCCGTTCGGAAAGATCCAGGGATGATGTAGCAAGCCCTTTTTTTAGTAAGGATGTTTCACCGCAGGCGAGGGAAGAAAATGCCCAACAGGTATCCCATGGCCGCTGGTCCCGTACACCCGTTACATATCCCAGATCCCGGCTGCTGTAATAAGAAGGAAAGGATGCCCTGGCGCGGGGAGCAGTGCCACCATTTGCATTTAAGGCTGGCATGCCAAAGGATGGAAGCGTTATCAGCTGGGGAGCCATGGAATGCTGCTGATCCAGCTCTTCCTGGGTCATGGGTCTTCCAAGCACGTAGTCCAGATCTGGAATTTCCTCTGTTTCAGATTCCGTGTTACCAGCACGATTGATCTTTTTCTTTAAAGAACCGGTTTCTTTTGTTTGGGATTCTGTTACCGTATCCGATTCTCCTTCTGTAATTATCTGGGGTTCGGTCTGAATGGAAGAGTCCGGTGAAGCCGGCAGGTCCGTTTCCGGAGCCTCTGTAAGAATGGATGGTGGCTCGGTTGTAAATTCTACCGGTATATCGGTTTCATCTGATGTATGTGATGTTTCAGTTTTGCTGTTTGTTCCGGCATCACTGTTATATTCTGAGTTGATTTTTTTCTGATAGGTATTGGATTCATTTGATTTTTTTGTTGTGTCGGTAGTTGTTGATGTTTCAGATTCGATCTCAGCTGTCTGCACAGCAGAAGCTTTTTGATTTTGAATATTGGAACCACCCGGAGAACCGGCAGCCAATAAAACCTCTGCCGGGGCAATGGTGGTAAGTGAAATACTCAAAATAAGAGATAATGCTAATTTTGATTTTTTCATTTAAACACTCCTAAGTCCAAAACCCCGCCTCAGGCAACGGGGCATTAAATTTGTTCCACTACTGCGGGAAAACGCCACCGCAATCACCTAATAAACCCACAAAGGAGTCCATTTTGCTTGTCATTTACGGCATTAAAGGGTTTGAATAAACTCCGTCAGCAATAAGTTTCCGGAAAGATTCTACTACAGTATCCTTGTCTTCTTTATATGTAACTCCAAACCATTTATCATTTGTTTCTAATAATGTGACCTGAGCTTTGCCGCCTTTAATCATTTGGTCAACTATGATGGGAAGCAGATATTCTTTCTTTAGATCCCCTTCTTTTATTTCGGAGAGGAATTTAACAAACCCGGTTTCCAGCTCATCCAGTAAATCAGGTGTAAAGCCCCACATATTCATAGAGACATAACTTTTTGCATCTATCGGTTTCATGCTGCCATCTGCCAAAAGAACAGCAGCGCCATCTTTTGTTTTGATAATATCAGAAGTTTCATCAACATCAACAAGATGGTAATTTTCATCAATATTGCAGACACCCCTGGTTACACCGCCATTATCGCTTAGGGTATTTCCCAGGATAAAACCGCCCATGCAGAAATTAAATTTACCTTCTACAGGAGACCAGTTTACAAGATAGTCATGAATTTTTACAAATGCTTCTTTACCATAATAGTCGTCTGCGTTAATTACGATAAACGGTTCATTCAGCAGGCCTTTGCAGCAGAGGATTGCCTGTCCGGTTCCCCAGGGTTTTGTCCGTTCTGCAGGCTTGTGAAAGCCTTCCGGAAGGTCGTCTAATTCCTGGAATGCATAGGACACGTCTGCAATTTTTTCGATACGCTTTCCAATGATTTCCTTAAAGTCTTTTTCCAGATCTTTGCGGATAATAAATACGATTTTATTAAATCCGGCTTCCAGTGCATCATGTATCGAGTAATCCATAATTATTTCACCCGCCGGACCAACAGGTTCCAGTTGTTTGATTCCTCCCCCAAATCGGCTTCCGATACCGGCAGCCATGATTACCAGTGTTGTGTCTTTCATAATTCTTCTCCTTGATATTATTTTTTCATAATGTAACCAGTATAGCATATTTAAGTCGAAAAGAACATCTAAAATGGGGATCTTAAGAAAAATTAATGTTAAATTCTTTGACGATGTCAATTTTTTGGTGTAATATTAATCCAAATGCTATATATAACTAAATTTGGAAAGGAATATAATATTATGGCTTTATTATCCGTAGTTATTCCAGCGTATAATGAGGAACGCATGGTATCAAAAGCGGCAGAGGCGATTGGAAAAGTACTGGAAAAAGAACATATAATCTATGAAATAGTTTTTGTAAATGACGGCTCAAAAGACGAAACATGGAATGAAATAGAAAAGCTCTGCAGGAAAAAAGATAATATCATCGGAATTCACTTTTCCAGGAATTTTGGAAAAGAATCTGCTATATTTGCAGGCCTGGCGAATGCCGGAGGGGATTGCTGTGTGGTGATGGATTGTGATTTACAGCATCCGCCGGAGACTCTGATAGAAATGTATCGATTGTGGGATCAGGGGTATGAAATCGTTGAGGGTGTGAAAAAAAGCAGAGGCAGGGAGAGCGTACTTCATAAAGCCAGTGCCGGGATGTTTTATAAGATTATGTCCAAAGCGGTGAAGATCGATATGTCCAGGGCATCGGATTATAAGCTGATGGACCGCAAAGCGGTTAATGCGTTATTGAATATGCCTGAAAAAAATGCTTTTTTCCGGGCATTGTCTTCCTGGGTGGGATATCGGGGTACTACGGTTGAATTTGATGTCCATGAGAGAATGGATGGGGAATCTAAGTGGTCCACATGGTCGCTGATAAAATATGCAGTTACTAATATAGTTGCATTCTCTACAGCACCAATGCAGTTTGTGACGGTAGCGGGTATGTTTGTGTTTTTATTGGGGGTTATTCTGGGAATTCAATCTTTATATAAGTATTTTTCAGGACATGCTGTGGAGGGATTTACTACGGTAATCTTGTTAATCTTGCTGATCGGCAGTATTATAATGATGAGTTTAGGGATCATAGGTTATTATATTTCTAAGATTTATGAAGAGGTAAAAGGAAGGCCGCGATATTTAATATCAAAAAAGGTTGGCGGTCAGGGAAGTGTAACTGAAGATTAAATAAATGATTCCGGTTTAATGATCATTTAGAAGAGGATGTAACAAAAGGGGATAAAATGATTTTAAGTAACAAAACAGGCAGATTATTGTTTATGGGAATTGCAGTGATTATATTTATGCTGATTCCCATGAAGAACGTTTTTGCGGCAACATTGAAAAGCCCGGATGGATTTGATGGCATTCAGTGGGCATACGATCATGAAGCTTCTGTTGTGGATGAGAATGGCTGGACACAGGCAATGTGTGCAACGGATAAATATCTTGTGTGTCTTGAAAACGGACAGAAAGGGGAGCCGGATACGCTGATTGCGTTTTATAAAACCGATAAAGATGAAGACGGTTATACGGTACCACAATACAGCTATGCACGCCATACCAGAGCAACTGACTATGAACATGGGAATGGAATGACCTTTAATCCCAATACAAATGAATTGTACATTGCTACCGGAAATCCCGATAATCCTGAAAACTTTGGATGTCTTATGGTAGCGGATGCAGATACTTTGGAATATAAAAGAACGATAAAAATATTAGATGAAGAGATATTTTTTTCGGGAGTTGATTATAATCCTCAGACGAACCAGTATATTTTACAGATGGGACGTTCCGGAGGATATTCTTTTCTGGTGACAGATGCAGATTTTAATATCTTATCAAAGATTGAGGGTGTAAAGCGTACAACAGGGACTACTTTCCAGGATTTTTGCGTTTCTGGCGACTTTATCATCAGCGTATCTTATGAATTGAGTTCCGGCGTAAATAATTACATACAGGTTTATTCTATTTCAAAGGGAGAATTGCTGGGAAGATATTATATCGATTTTGCAGATTATGAAGAGAAGCGGGAAGCAGAGGACATCTGCATGGTAGAGCCTGGGAAATTTATTATCAGTACGGGAGTAGCATCGCCCAGAAGAATTCGTTTTTATTCTGCAACGGTCCCTATTGTCTATAATATAGAAGCGAAAGCCCAGAAAGGTACCGTCAGTGAAAGCAATGCCCAGGTAGAACCCGGGGGAGAATACAAGATTACTTACCAGCCGGATAAACATTATGAAGTGAAGAGTGTTATCGTAGATGGAAAAGAAGTGGATGTTCAAAAATATCCTTCTGAATATACCTTTACCAATGTGAATGAAGATCATAGCATTGCTGTGGAATTTTCCAAAATACCAAAATATAAAATAGAAACAAAAGTTTCTAACGGCACGATACAGAAAACAAAATCCGTATATCGGGATAAGAGTTATACGGTTTCTTACCAGCCGGATGAACATTACGAGTTAGAGTCAATATTGGTGGATGGTCAGGCGGTTGATGTGAAAGGACATGAAACAGAGTATACTTTTGAGAATATCGGGGAAAAACATAGCATTGAAGTAAAATTTAAAGAAATTCCTTCCTTTGAAATTACCACAAAGGCCACCAACGGAAAAATAAGTGATGGTACGGCAAAGGTTTACCGGGATACTGGATTTACCGTAGAATACCAGCCAAATGACGATGCTGTGTTATTAGGAATCCTGGTGGATGGCAGACTGGTCAGCAGGAACGAATATCAAAATTCCTACAAATTTGAGAATATCCAGGAAAGCCATACCATACATGTCATTTATATATCGGATTTCCTGCCATTGTGTATGATAATCGGAGGTATTGTTTTAATATTAGCAATTGGATACGCTGTTTTAACAATCAGAAGAAGGAAACGAAGGATTTTTAAAGACAGGCGCAGAAGAGGTCGCAGAGTAGAACAGAAAGAAAAGGACAAAGATGAGGCATTGTAATGAAATTGTTATATTTACGTAATATTCTAAATGGATAGCAATTTCAGGAAAAAAATAATAAAGGAATTGGGTGCAGGAGGCTAAGACTTCTGCACCTGTTTTTAGTTATTGACAGATAACAGCCGTATCGTATAAATATTCATTTCTACAGGTGAAATGACTTACAAATTATTGCAAATATATTAAAAATGTGTTATTGTATTAGGAATCATGTTTGATCAGGGAGGTCATAATGCAGAGGAATATTTTAGATTTTCTGGAGAACGCTGCCAGGCAGTATCCGGAGAAAATAGCATTTTCAGATGAATTACAAAGTATTACCTATAGAGCTTTACAAGAACAGGCAAAGTCGGCTGGCAGCCGGTTAGCCGAAGAAATAAAAGGCAGAACAGGAAAACCAGTCGTGGTTTTGATTGACAGGGATATTGACAGTATTATTGCGTTTATGGCTGTGGTTTATAGTGGGAATTTTTATGTTCCGGTTGACGGAACAATGCCTGCAAAGAGAATCGAACTGATTCTGGAAACCCTGGTGCCTGAAATCATAATAGCACCGGAGAAACTCAGAAAAAACTTATCAGGCGTTTCCTTTGACGGTAAAATCTTTGCTTTAGGGGAATTGAGCTGCAATCCTGTTAATGAAGAAAAATTGAAAAGCATCAGAAAATCGGGGTTGGATACAGATCCTTTATATTCTATTTTTACGTCAGGCTCAACCGGAGTTCCCAAAGGTGTGTTAGTTGGACATCACTCAGTAATTGATCTGGTTGATAATTTTGCCAAAGAGTTTCAGTTTGGCCCCGAATGCATATTTGGAAATCAGGCCCCGTTTGACTTTGACGTGTCAGTGAAAGATATCTATTCAACACTTAAAAATGCGGCGACTATGTATATTATCCCGAAAGTAATGTTTTCATTTCCGGGAAAACTGATTACATATCTAAATGAAAAAAAAGTAAATACGGTTATCTGGGCAGCTTCAGCTCTTCGTATTGTGCAGAATCTCAAAGCCCTGGATAAGGAACTTCCACAGCACCTTCGTACCATAATGTTTTCAGGTGAAGTGATGCCTAACCGGGTATTGAATTATTGGCGCCACTATCTGCCGGATGTCCGGTATGTTAACCTCTATGGACCTACCGAGATTACCTGTAACTGTACATTTTATAAGGTAGACCGGCCATTTAAGGATGAAGAAGTGCTGCCGATAGGAAAGGCATTTGAAAATACCGGTATCATATTATTGAACGACAAAAATGAACTGGCGCAGGAAGATGAGACGGGAGAAATCTGTGTAAGAGGAAGTTCTCTTGCGCTGGGATATTATAATAATCCTCAGAAAACTAAGGAGGCATTTTGTCAGAATCCTTTGAATCAGGTTTATCCGGAAATCATTTACCGAACCGGGGATTTGGGAAAATACGATAAGGACGGAAATCTAATGTTTCTATCCAGAAAAGACTATCAGATAAAGCATATGGGACACAGGATAGAACTGGGAGAGATTGAAGTGATAGCGAATGCAATCCCGATTTTAGATGCTGCATGCTGCATTTATGATGATGTCAAAGAAAAAATTGTTATGTTCTATCAGGCGGAAGAAAAGTGCGACAGAGAGGTTTTAAAATCAATGGGACAGAGTCTTCCAAAGTACATGTTCCCTAATAAATTAAAATATTATGAGTCATTGCCCCTTAATAAAAACGGTAAAATTGACCGCGTATTGCTGAAGAAGGAATATATGGAAAATGAATAAGATGGACATTTGTTACAAAGAAATTATCGTGGTGGGTACCACCAGGCTGGCCTGTCAGTGTGCATCATATGTGCGCGAAATGGATGACAGTCTTCCGGTGCATTTTTGGGATACTGGAGAAAAAGCAATTGATACTGCCCTGGAAACATTCCAAAATCAAGAGATATCTTATAGTGCTAAAACGAAAGCAGAGATTATGGAAGAGCTGAAAAACAGGGACAGAAAAACACTGGTCTTCAGTATTATGAATCCGTACTTATTTCCGGCTGCAGTGGTGGATAACAGTAATCTGAATATTATCAACCTTCATCATGCATTACTGCCTCGTCACAGAGGACGTAATGGAGAGGCCTGGGCGGTTTATGAAGGAGATCAGGAAGCCGGGATAACCTGGCATCGTGTGACGCCCGGAGTTGATGATGGAGATATCGTCATTCAAAAACAAACGCCAGTTACAGAAGATATGACTTCAATTAAATTACTGCGTCTACAGAATCAGCTTGCTTTCGAAGGGTTTCAGGAAGTGTTGGAGGACTTGCTTACGGACAGAGTAAAATACAGGAAACAGGTGATACCACAGGACAGTAAAATTAATTTGAATAAGACAATTCCCGGAGGAGGATATCTGGATCTGCATTGGACAGGAGAGCAGATCAGCCGCTTTCTGAGAACTATGGACTATGGTATTTTGAATACTCTTGGAATTCCGAAGGTTGAGTTTGAAGGAAAGACATATGCCTGGAAAAAATACAGAATTGAAAGGCAAAATACCACACAAGATTCCGTTGTATTGCAGGAAGACTGCTTACATATAAATAAAGACGGATACAGTATTATATTAAAAAAATTATTTGAGACAGAGAAAGGAAGTATGTAGAGATGAAAGAAGAACTGATGGAGATTTTAACGGAATTAAGGCCGGATGTAGAGTTTGAGGCAGAATCAAAACTGATTGATGACGGAGTATTGGATTCTTTTGATATTGTTTCCTTAGTGGGAGAATTGAATGATGCATTTGATATTGAAATAAATGTAGAACATCTTATGCCAGAAAACTTTAATAATGTAGAAGCGATGTTGCAGTTGATCACATCTCTTCAAGAAGAGGATTAAAACATGGCTTTTGTATCAGGCTCGTTCTTGGTTTTCCTTTTCCTGGTATTTGCAGCATACTTTCTGACGCCGAAGAAATACCAATGGGTCACACTTTTACTTGCCAGCTATATTTTTTATGCATTTTCAGGACTGAAGTTACTGTTTTTTTTAGTGCTGACCACCATTGTAACTTTTATGACGGGGCGTTTACTGGGCAGTGTAAACCAGCAGACTTCCCAGTATCTGGCGGCTCAGAAAAAAAGTCTCAGCAGAGAGGAAAAGAAAGAGTATAAGAACAAACAGACAACAAAAAAGAGAAGAATACTGTTTTGTGCCGTTCTGGTAAACTTGGGTATCCTGATCTTTTTGAAATATTTCAACTTCCTGGCGGGGAATGTGAATTCAGTGATTTCTTTACTTGGAAGCAATGCTAAGATACCGGTATTGAATTTGCTGCTTCCCCTTGGAATATCTTTTTATACACTCCAGTCAATTGCCTATGTTGTGGATGTGTATCGGGGGAAGTATGAACCAGATGGAAATTTAGCTAAATTTGCATTATTTATGTCTTATTTTCCTCAGATTGTTCAGGGACCAATTGCGCGTTATGATCAATTGGCGCATCAGCTTTATGAATCCCATAAGTTTGAATATTACCGTGTTACACAGGGAGCACAGTTGATTCTATGGGGATTTATCAAGAAATTGGTAATAGCTGACCGGTTAGCCGTAATTGTAAATCCTATTTTTGACAATTATCAAAATTATGGAGGCTTTTTGCTGTTTATAGCGGCCGCCGGCTATGGATTTCAAGTATATGCAGATTTTTCCGGTGGAATGGACATTGCAAGAGGGGTATCCCAGATCCTTGGCATTGATTTGGTGCTGAACTTTGAACGCCCGTATTTTGCACGGTCCCTTGCTGAATTCTGGCGCAGATGGCATATAACACTGGGAAGTTGGATGAAAGATTATGTATTTTATCCATTATCTCTTTCAAAACAGTTTTCCAAGTTGGGAAAAGCTACCAGAAAAGTGCTTGGAAATTATATCGGAAAAAAACTGCCAACATTTTTAAGTATGTTTATTGTATTTATGCTGGTAGGCGTTTGGCATGGTTCCAGCTGGAAGTATGTAGGATATGGACTCTGGAATGCTGTGATTATTGTAAGCAGTATTTTACTAGAGCCATTTTATATCACTGTGGCTCAGAAATTTAAAGTAAATACGGAGTGTTTCGGATGGCGCTTTTTCCAGATGGTACGTACGTTCCTGATTTGCAGCTTTGGCAGATTCTTTTCCAGAGGTTTGTCATTTTTAGTTGCGGTTGATATGATCAAGAGAACATTTACGGAATTTAATCCATGGGTGCTATTTGATGGAACATTATTAGATCTGGGATTATCTATTTATAACATTTTAGTTTTGATTTTTATGATTATTGTAATGTTAATTGTTGGAAATCTACAGGAAAAAGGAATACATATCCGGGAAACAATTGCAAAACAGAATCTTTATTTCCGGTGGATGATATATTTGGGGGCGCTGGTATTAGTATTGGTGTTTGGAATATATGGTCCGGGCTATTCTGCAACAGAATTTATATATCAACAATTTTAACTGGCTAAGAGCTTTCTTGAAGAATGCTTAAATCCGGATGTGCGAACCGATTTGTGGCAGGTAATTGATACATTAGGAGGCGTAGCGGGTTACACACTGGAAAGGCTATTGGAATCAGAAGCAGGTGCTTTTGTGCAAGGTAGCCTTTTCTTAACATCTGTAAGGAAGATAGAGGGGAATTCCGGTATCGGATTATAATGAAGTAATGTGGGGTATTTACTTAAGATACTGGAATGTTTTAAATAAAGGGAGATTTAAAACAAAAGTGAGGTTATGAAATGAATAAAATATTTCGTGGGTTGAAGTACGCTGATTCCAAAAGTATAAGGAGTCAACGTCTTCATTATTATACAGTTTATACGATCTTGTTTATTCCGGTTGCTTTTATGTGTTTCTTTGGTTTTTTGCTGGATGGCAAGTCTTTGATATGGAAAGTTGACGGGCTGAATCAGCATTATAGCGCTCTTATGTATTTTGGAAAATATCTGAGAAATATTATCTCCACATTGTTTTCAACGGGCAAGTTATCCATACCACTTTGGGATGCAAATATTGGATATGGTTCTGATATTTTAAGCACCTTAAATTATTATGTGTTTGGTGATCCACTGAATCTATTATCCGTATTTGTGCCGGAAGCCTTAACGGAGTATCTTTACGAATTTTTAATTTTTCTTCGACTATACCTTGCAGGGGTTGCTTTTTCAGCATATTGCAGAATGATGAAAAAAGGAAGATTTGCAACACTTTGCGGAACTTTTACATATGCTTTTTGTGCGTTTGCCCTCTATACTGCAGGCAGGCACCCATTTTTTATTAATCCGTTAATATACCTGCCTTTGTTGCTTATTGGCATGGAAAAAATCTTTGCAGCTAAGAAGCCTTATTTTTTCATAGGTATGGTTTGTATTTCAGGAATCAGTAATTTTTATTTTTTTTATATGCTTAGCATTTTGATAGTCATATATGCGGTAATTCGTTTTTTCAGCCTGTATCAGGAAAATCGTTTTAAAAATTTTATGCTATGCCTGAGAAATTTTTCGGGGTATTATTTAACAGGTGTGCTTTTGGCATGTGTAGTTTTTATGCCTAATGCACTGTCATTAATGTCCAGTGAACGTTTTCAGATAGACAGGGCTTTCCAGTGGTTTTATGACAGTGAATATTATAAAGCGCTGCCCTTTAATCTGCTGTCTTATAAGATGTTAAAGCATTGGACGTTATTTGGTTGTGCGGCTATTGTTATACCGGCGATAATAATGCTGTTTCTGAAGTGGAAAAAACACAAAGAACTGGTAATTGGCTTTGTGGTATTGTCTGCATTCTTTTTATCTCCGGTAGTTGGAAGGGTAATGAATGGTTTTTCCTATGTTTCTAACAGATGGTCATGGGGGTATTGCTTTTTACTGGCATTTATACTAACTACAATGCTGCCGGATTTATTACATTTAAAGAAAAAGCATCTGGTACTTTTAGCTTCCATGGTTGCCGTTTATTTTACAGGTTACCTGTTACTTTGCGGTAAGTCAGGTATGGATATGTCTTTAATTCCGTCATGGATTATTTTGATTGCCACAATAGCTGTTTTGGCTGGCATATCTTTCAGGGGCCAAAAAAGTGGGATTTCCGGGAACAGATTTAAATTTTATTCCTATTTTGCCGTGTTTGCGGTGACAGTATCCAGCATCGTGTTATATGGAAATATGAATTATTTTCCCCGCAATCATAATTGGGATGTTTACGTCACGAAGGGAATGGCATATAGCGAAGTGATTAACAGCCACTCAGGGGCAGCAAAAAAGATTGGAGACGGAGAGTTTAATCGTTTTGAAATAATGGATCAGGTATCTGATACGCCTGCGACGAATATGGCGATGCTAAATGGTGTGAGCGGAACCAGTTATTATCTCAGCCAGTCAGACTGTAATGTGTACAGAGCCCTGAGTGAGAATGCCAACCGTTTTTACCACAGCTTTTCCTATAAAAGCCTTGATAACCGTGTGATGCTGGGGACTTTGTCTAATGTCAGATATGAGATTGTGGAAAAGGGACAGACTGGTAATATATTTTACGGCTATGAGCCATATGATAATAAAAATACAGATGGATTAAATTATCAGATATACAAAAATAAATACAGCCTGCCTTTTGGCTATACATATTCGGGATATATTCCAAAAGAGGAGTTTGAAAAACTGAGCCCGCTCAAGAGACAGGAAGCGATGATGCAAGGAGCAGTTCTGGATCAGAAAGTGACGGATTTTAATAAGGCAGATCCTGAGTTTACGGAACGTGAATTACCCTTTCGCTTGGAATGCTCTAAAAATGTGTCTTTTAAAGATGGAATATTTGAAGTGAAAAAGCCATCATCCGTAACAATTGAATTTGAGGGTATAGATGATTGTGAGACCTATCTTTATTTTGAAAGTTTGCTGTATCATGGAAAAGGTGATGGTGATTCAATGGCTTCAGTCAGCGTAAAAGCAAATGGTGTTAAAAAGTCGTTGTATTTATTATCACCGGGACGCAGATATTTTGAAGGAGTACGTGATCATGCAGTAAATCTGGGATATCATAAAAAAGCAATAAAATCCATCAAAATTAAGTTTAAAAATAAGGGGAAATATACGTTTAAAGATTTAAAACTGCTTTGTCAGCCAATGGATAAGTATATTGGGCATGTAGAAGCTTTGAAGAAAGATTATCTTCAAAATACAGAGTTTGCCACAAATAGAATTTCCGGAACCATGGTATTGGATTCGCCAAAGCTGCTTTGTATGACCATCCCTTACTCAAAAGGCTGGTCTGCGACCGTGGACGGGAAAAAAACTGAAATTTTATGTACAAATACGATGTATAGCGGGGTTTTACTGGATAAGGGAAGCCATTTGATAGAATTAAAATATTTTACGCCTGGGCTTAAATCGGGGATTATATGTACGCTTCTCGGTGGGTTGTTTTTGATCTTAATTAAAATGGGAAGATATTATAGGGAACATAAGAAATGATCAAGGTAGTTTTTCTTAATATTTCTTAAAAAGGTCAAGACAGATTGCATGATGGGAATAAGTTTGATAGAATTATGATGTTTGGAGTTTTAACTAAGGAGAAAAGTGTGCGTAGATATTACAAGTGAGGGTATGAAATGAGAGAGATTGTAAGAAGGATAAAGAAATTCGATTCCGATAGTGTTCGGAATCAACGTATCAATTATTATGTTATTTATACAATTTTATTTATAGCAATAGCACTGGCATGTTTTTTGGGATTTCTGCTGGAAGGTAAATCGATGATTTGGAAAGTCGACGGCTTAAATCAGCATTATAGTTCGCTGGCGTATTTTGGAAAGTATTTAAGAAGTATCATTACAACATTTTTTTCTACAGGTAAATTATCCATACCGCTTTGGGATCCGCATATCGGATATGGTTCAGATGTTATTAACACATTGAATTACTATGTGATTGGGGATCCTCTCAATCTTCTGTCTGTGTTTGTTCCGGCATCCAGAGCGGATTATCTATATGAATTTTTAATACTATTAAAGATGTATCTTGCCGGCATCAGTTTTTCTGCTTTTTGTAAGATGATGAATAAGGGGAGATTTGCAACTCTTTGCGGAGCATTTACGTATGCTTTTTGTACTTATGCGCTCTATACTGCAGGCAGACATCCTTTTTTCATAAATCCAATGATCTACCTGCCGTTGCTGCTGATTGGAATAGAAAAGATTTTTGCAAAGAAAAAGCCTTATTTTTTTATAGTAATGGTATTTATATCCGGTATCAGTAACTTTTATTTCTTTTACATGTTGAGTATTTTGATTGTAGTTTATGCTATTGTCCGGTTTTTTTCCATATACCAGGAGCACAGAATCAAGAATTTCTTTTTATGCCTGAGGGATTTTGCTGGTTACTATATTACCGGGGCTCTAATGGCATGCGCCATATTTCTGCCCAATGCCCTGGCATTAATGTCCAGTGAACGCTTCAGTATTGACCGTGCTTTTAAGCTGTTTTATAACAGCCAATACTATAAAGCACTTCCATTTAATATGTTGTCTAATAAAATGATTGCTAACTGGACGCTTCTTGGCTGTGCAGTTATCGTAATACCGGCAGTACTTCTGCTTATTGTGGAATGGAAAAAACACAAAGAGCTGGCGATCGGGTTTATGGTATTGTCTGTATTTTTTATGTTCCCTATTATTGGACGTGCCATGAATGGATTTTCCTATGCCTCCAACAGATGGGAATGGGGATACTGTTTCCTTCTGGCATTTATCCTGACGGTAATGCTCCCGGATTTACAGCGTTTGAAGAAAAAGCAGATTGCATTTATTTCCGGTGCAGTTATCTGTTATCTTTTGTGCTATTTGATTTTGACTAGGAATCGGGGAATTGACATTTCTTTTGTTCCGTCGTGGATCTTACTGTTTCTTACTGTTGGAATATTAGCAGCTGTATCATTAAAGAGCAACAGCAGCAACACATCAATGAATAGAAAAAGCAATATTTCCGTATATCTGCCTTATATATCAATATTTACGGTAACTGTTGCCAGTATCGTGGTTTATGGAAATCTGGATTATTTCCCAAGAAAGGATAATCTGGAGGTTTATGTAACAAGGGGAGAAGCTTACAACGAGGTAGTAAACAAACAGGCAGGGGCAGCGAGCAGGATTGGTGATAAAGATTTTAACCGTTTTGAAATCCTGGATCAATCCCCCAGTTCTACGGCAACGAATATGGCAATGCTGAATGATGTCAGTGGTACCAGTTTTTACCTGAGTCAGTCAGACAGCAATGTATATAATGCATTAAGTGAAAATGCAAACCGTTTTTATCACAGCTTCTCCTATAAGAGTCTGGACAACCGCGCAATGCTGGGGACATTGTCTAATGTAAAATATGAAATTGTAGAGAAGGGGAAATCGGATAATATTTTCTTCGGATATGAACCTTTGCAGGATGAAAAGACGGATGGGATGGATTATCAGATCTATAAAAATAAATACAGTCTGCCTTTTGGTTATACCTATTCCGAATATATCACAAAAGATCAGTTTGATAAGCTAAGCCCTTTAAAAAGGCAGGAAGCAATGATGCAGGGCGCAGTTTTAGAGCAGGGCGTTACAGATTTAAATAAGTCGGATCTAAAGTTTACAGAAAAAGAAATACCGTTTGAGGTTGAGGATTCTAAAAATGTAACTTATAAAGATGGTGTGTTTCGGGTAAAAAAGGCATCTTCAGTGACCATAATGTTTAAAGGAGCAAAAGCATCCGAGACATATCTTTATTTTGAAGACCTGCTATTTGAAGGCGGTAATGAACATAATTCTAAGGCATTGGTGAGCATAGGTGCAAATGGTATACACAAGTTTTTATATCTTCTGTCTCCAGACAGGAGGTCTTTTGAAGGTGTGCGGGATCATGCTGTGAATCTTGGATATAGCGAAGGTGCCTTAACTTCCATTAAAATAAAATTTAAAAATAAGGGCAAATATTCATTTAAAGATCTGAAAGTAATCTGTCAGCCAATGGATCAATATCCGGCACAGATAGAAAACCTAAAAGCAGATCATTTGGAAAACACAGAATTTACAGCCAATAAAATATCCGGAACCATTGATCTGGATTCTTCCAAGCTTCTTTGTCTGACGATTCCTTTTTCAAAAGGATGGACGGCCTATGTAGATGGTAAGGAAACTGAGATTTTACGTACAAACACCATGTATAGCGGTATTTTGCTGGAAGAGGGTAAGCACTCAGTGGAGTTGAAATACTTTACGCCAGGTCTTAAAGTGGGGCTTTTGGGTTCGGCAATGGGTTTGATTTCATTTGTGGTTATTCTATTTTATAATAAAAAGAGGAAGAGAGTATGAGAAAGAAGGAGGCTTTTCGGGCATTTATATATGAATCCTGGGAAAAAGCTTATCAGAAATATGAAAAACTTATCACAAAAGGGAAAAAGAAGTGGGGAGAATAATGACAAAACGTGAAAATTTGCCGAAAAGAAATATTCCTTGCTGTAATCTGCAATATTTGATATAATACCCGTAGCGTGCGTCTTGCAGAAATCATTTTCCGACACGCGCTGCCGCAATTCAAAAACGGCGCATTCTGGCGCTTTATAAACGAAATTTGGAGGAATAAAAAGTGAGAACATATCTGGTAACAGGAGGAGCAGGTTTTATTGGCTCTAATTATATTCACTATATGTTTAAGAAATATGACAGCGAAATTCGTATTATCAATGTGGACTGTCTGACATATGCGGGTAATCTTGAAAATTTGAGAAGTGTTGAAAATCGTGATAATTATACTTTTGTAAAAGCTGATATTTGTGACAGTGATGCAATTACGAAAATTTTTGATGAAAATGATATTGACCGTGTGGTTCATTTTGCGGCTGAAAGCCATGTAGACAGAAGTATTAAGAACCCGGAAGTATTCGTTAAGACGAATGTATTAGGAACGCTGGTGATGTTAAATGCGGCGAAGGCTGCATGGGAGCTTCCGGACGGTACATTTAAAGAGGGGAAAAAGTTCCTGCATGTGTCCACGGATGAAGTATATGGCTCTCTGGAAAAAGAGGACGAGTTCTTCTATGAGACTACACCTTATGATCCTCACAGCCCGTATTCAGCAAGTAAAGCATCTTCCGATATGCTGGTGAAATCCTATATGGATACCTATAAATTCCCCGCAAATATTACAAACTGCAGTAACAATTACGGCCCTTACCAATTCCCGGAAAAGCTGATTCCGCTCATTATCAACAATGCACTGCAGGGCAAGAAGCTTCCTGTGTATGGTGACGGGAAAAATGTAAGAGACTGGTTATATGTGGAAGACCATGCCAAGGGAATTGATATGGTACAGGAGCAGGGAAGACTTTTTGAAACCTATAATATTGGCGGACATAACGAAAAACAGAATATAGAGATTATTCATATTATCCTGAACACGCTGCAGGAGATGCTGCCCGAAGGTGATCCGAGAAAAGATTTAGTCAGTGAAAATCTGATTACTTATGTAGAAGACCGGAAAGGCCACGACAGACGATATGCAATCGCTCCGGACAAGATTAAGGCTGAAATTGGCTGGTATCCGGAAACGAAATTTGAAGATGGCATTAAGCTGACAATCAAATGGTTTTTTGAAAATGAAGATTGGATGAAAAATGTGACCAGTGGTGATTATCAGAAATATTACCAAGAAATGTACAAATAAGAAAGCATATAGCAGTGCCCGTACCAAGGCACTGCTCGTTTGCGTTAATTAGGAGGAATATAAAATGAAGGGTATTATATTAGCGGGCGGTTCCGGAACGAGATTGTATCCGCTTACAAAAGCGATTTCAAAACAGATTATGCCGGTTTATGATAAACCGATGATTTATTATCCATTGTCGATCTTAATGCTGGCTGGAATCAAGGAGATTCTTATTATATCCACTCCGAGGGATCTTCCGGTTTTTGAAGATTTGCTGGGTGATGGATCACAATTGGGACTGCAAATGTCCTATGCTGTGCAGACAGAGCCGAGAGGTTTGGCAGATGCATTTATTGTTGGCGAAGAATTTATTGGAAAAGATAGTGTAGCGCTGATTTTGGGGGATAATATCTTTTATGGACAGAGTTTTTCAAAGATTTTAAGGGAAGTTGCCGCAAGAGAGAAAGGTGCCACTATTTTCGGATATTATGTAAGAGACCCAAGAGAATACGGTGTGGTTGAGTTTGATGAAAATGGAAAGGCTTTATCTATCGAAGAGAAGCCGGAGCATCCAAAGTCTAATTATGCGGTTCCGGGATTGTATTTTTATGACAATGATGTAGTAGAAATTGCGAAAAACGTAAAACCTTCAGCCAGAGGGGAAATCGAAATCACCAGTGTGAACAATGAATATTTAAGAAGAGGGACTCTTCATGTAGAGACTCTTGGAAGAGGATTTGCATGGCTGGACACCGGGAACCATGATTCGCTGTTAGATGCAGCAGATTTTGTTGCAGCATTTCAGAAACGTCAGGGACTTTATATTTCCTGTATCGAAGAAATTGCCTATCGCAGAGGGTTTATTAACAGGGAACAGTTAGTGGAACTGGCGCAGTCTCTTCTCAAGACAGAATATGGACAGTATCTGATGGAGATTGCGGACGGACTTTAAGAAGTAAGGTGTGAAAGGCTGAAAGAAAATTATGATACAGAAAGGATGCCACGGTGAGTCTTTCAGTTTGTTTTAGTGTGGCAGCATTGCAGGCAGGCCTGCAATGTGCAATGGGTAAAAAAATGGGTAAGATTACAGTAGAAACATGTGAAATAGAAGGTTTAAAAGTGATTACACCTGCCGTTTTCGGTGATGAACGCGGCTATTTTATGGAAACATACAATTATAATGACTATAAAGAAGCAGGAATGGATATGGAATTTGTCCAGGATAATCAGTCTATGTCTAAAAAGGGCGTACTGCGTGGTTTGCATTTCCAGATTAATTTTCCTCAGGACAAATTAGTCCGCGTAGTTTCCGGTGAAGTATTTGATGTTGCCGTGGATTTAAGGGAAGGCTCTGAAAGTTATGGAAAATGGTTTGGAGTGGTATTATCTGCAGAAAATAAAAAACAGTTTTTCATCCCGAAAAACTTTGCACATGGTTTTGTAGTATTGTCCGATACGGCTGAATTTGCTTATAAGTGTACGGATTTTTATCATCCGAATGATGAAGGCGGACTGGCTTGGAACGATCCTGATATAGGGGTTAAATGGCCGATTCCTGCTGATATGCAGCTGATTATTTCTGAGAAGGATCAGAATTGGGGCGGCATTGCGACACTGAAGAAATAATAGAGGTAGTTAAATGTTAAGTAGAATATTTTCTCTGCCGGCTGAACTTTATCAGAACCGTAAACTGATTATGCAGCTGGCTAAAAATGATTTTAAAACGAAATATGCAGGTTCGTATCTGGGGATTATCTGGGCGTTTGTACAGCCTATTGTAACCGTTCTTGTCTATGCGTTTGTATTTTCCAAGTTAAGGTCCGGTCCGGTTCGGGACGTGCCATTTGTATTGTGGCTGGTTGCAGGCCTGGTACCCTGGTTTTTCTTTTCAGACGGGCTAAACAACGGGACGAATGCTTTTATCGAGTACAGCTATCTGGTTAAAAAAGTAGTTTTTAAAATCAGTATTCTTCCTGTGGTAAAAGTTATATCGGCTCTGTTTGTACATTTGTTTTTTATATTGGTGGTTCTTTTTATGTATACGGTGTCCGGGCATTATCCAACACTTTATGCATTGCAGATTATTTATTATACTTTTTGTATGTTTATGATGGTGTTAGCCCTGTCTTATGTCACCAGTGCAATTGTAATCTTTTTCAGGGATCTGACTCAGATTATCAATATCATCCTGCAGGTAGGAGTCTGGATGACACCAATTATGTGGAACTTTGAAGATTTAAAAATTACCGGAATATTGGCAGTGATTTTCAAACTGAATCCGATGTATTATATTGTATTTGGCTACCGTGAGGCGTTAATTGATAAAGTGGGCTTTTGGAACCATCCCTGGCAGACGCTTTATTTCTGGGTTTTTACGGCAGTTCTGTTTTTGATTGGTACAAGACTTTTTAGAAAATTAAAGGTACATTTTGCAGATGTTTTGTAGGAAGAGGTAGAATGAATGGATGAAATAGCGATTAAGGTAGAAGACCTTACGAAAATATATAAGTTGTATGACAAGCCTGCCGACCGGTTGAAGGAATCGCTGGGCCTTAGCAGGAACAAAGTTCTTTCCAAAGACCACTATGCACTGCAGCATGTCAGTTTTGATGTAATGAAAGGTGAGACGATCGGCATTATCGGGACCAATGGCTCCGGTAAGTCTACGATTTTAAAAATTATCACGGGTGTATTGAGTCCTACCGGAGGAAATCTGACGGTTAATGGCAGAATTTCAGCTCTGTTAGAGCTGGGAGCGGGATTCAATATGGAATACACCGGGATTGAAAATATATATCTGAATGGAACCATGATTGGCTTCACAAGAGAAGAGATTGAGCAGAGGATAGATGCTATCCTGGAATTCGCTGATATTGGAGAATTTATACATCAGCCGGCTAAGACCTATTCCAGCGGTATGTTTGTCCGCCTTGCATTTGCAGTTGCGATTAATATAGATCCGGAGATTTTGATTGTGGATGAAGCGCTTTCTGTAGGAGACGTTTTTTTCCAGACAAAGTGTTACCGGAAGTTTGAGGATTTTAAGAAGATGGGAAAGACGATTCTTCTGGTAAGCCACGACCTGAGCAGTATCAGCAAGTACTGTGACCGGGTTATTCTTCTGAATAAAGGAAAGAAGCTGGCAGAAGGTGTTCCGAAACAGATGGTGGACATGTATAAGAAGGTTCTGGTTAACCAGCTGGATCTGGATGAACAAGGGAAGCTGACGGAAGTAGTACCGGAGAAGAAAGTTGTTCTGCAATCCGATTTAGAGAATCAGGAAGAATGGAATCCTTCTTTCGATGTAAATCCCAATATTAATGAATATGGCGATAAGAAGGCCGAAATCATCGGGTTTAATATTTTGGATGAAAAAGGCTTGTCCAGCAACACTATTGAAAAAGGTAGCACATGTACGATACAGATGCGTGTGAAATTTCATGATAGAATTAATGACCCGATTTATGCATTTACGATTACAGATCTGAAAGGTACCGATATTACCGGAACCAATAGTTTATTTGAAAAAGTAAATGTACAGAGCAAAGGACCCGGGGAATATCAGGAAATAGCATTTACCCAGCGCATGGATATGCAGGGGGGAGAGTATATGCTTTCTCTTGGATGCACCGGATACGACCAGGTTGATTTTGTGGTACATCACAGATTATATGAGGTGTGCAATCTGACAATCGTCTCAACCAAGAACACTGTTGGTTTTTACGATTCGAATTCAGAAGTTGCGTTATTGAACTAGTACAGCATTGCACAAATAATCAAGTAATCAACTTCGGCTATCCGCACCAGGAAATCCGAACCATTCGTTGATGCAGCCCGCTACACCTGCAGAATGGTTCGAATCTCCTGATACGAATATCCTGTGTGGATTACTCAATTATTTGAGAAATGCTGTACTAGGCATTTCCGATACGGGGAAAGGAAAAGGATTGACAATGCAGGAACAGGTGGGAAAAGTCCGGTTGGATTATAAATATTATCCGGGCAAAGATTTGTACAGCGACGGCAAAATTGAAGATATGCTTCTGGATATTGCAAGCCGTTACGAAGAAGAGGAGTTAAATCAGGTTATTGCTGACAGCAGGGATTGGTCAGTGTTGTACCACATGTCTCATATCAGACAAAACATCATTGACTGGTTCCCGTTTCATAAGCAGGGCGAGGTATTGGAAATCGGCTCCGGGTGCGGAGCGATCACTGGTGCGCTGGCACGCAGGACAAAAGAGGTTACTTGCATTGAACTGTCTAAAAAGAGAAGCCTGATCAACGCTAACCGCAACCGGAATTATGACAATATTAATATATGTGTAGGCAACTTTGCAGACATTGAAAAAAGTCTGGAGAAGAAGTTTGATTATATAACATTAATTGGTGTTTTTGAGTATGCGGAAGGATATATTGGGACGGATGAACCCTATACCGAGTTTTTACGTTTAATCGGCAGCCACCTGAAACCGGGTGGAAAGCTGATCATTGCCATTGAAAACCGACTGGGGCTGAAATACTGGGCTGGATGCAGGGAAGACCATGTGGGAACCTATTTTGAAGGGTTGGAAAATTATCCGAACACCAGCGGTGTGCATACTTTTTCCAAGCCGGAGCTGGAAGATATCTTTAAGGAGGCTGGTTTTACCGGTGTGGATTTCTATTATCCATACCCGGACTACAAGCTTCCAATGACAATTTATTCGGACGAGTATCTCCCGAAAAAGGGGGAATTGAATACAAATATCTGGAATTTTGACAGAGAGCGGCTTCTCTTATTCGATGAGGAAAAAGTGTTTGATTCGCTGATTGACAGCCGGCTGTTTCCGTTGTATTCCAATTCATACCTGGCGATTTTAGAGCGTGTTTGATAATTCATTCCCGCCATTTGTCCGCCATAATTTGCGGTAGAAAGGAACAATTAATTATTATGAAAAAAGTGGTATATTCCAAATTTTCAAATGAAAGAAGTAAAGCATTTGATATTCGTACAGATATCCTGATTGATGAACATAAGAAAAAAACGGTTCGGAAGGTACCCTGCTATGAAGAGGGAATTCCTCATGTCAATAATATAAAGAGATGGTACGATGAACTGTCAGAGATGTTTCAGGGTACGAAAATCTCGGTGAATCATTGTGCATTGACGGAAGAAGGCGTAGAACTGGAATATCTGGAGGGGATGTATACTTTAGAAGAAGGTCTGCATCATCTGTGGCAGTCCGGCAAAAAAGAAAAAGCCATGAAGTATCTGAATATCTATATTGAGATCATACGTGAGAGTGCTACAAAGCCTTTTAAAATGACAGATGAATTCAGGGAAATCTTTGGTGAGCCGGATCTTCCGGATAATCTGTATTCCATGCCGGTGTCAGATATTGATATGGTACTGGGGAATATTTTAGTGGGTAAGGGCTGGAATCTGATTGATTACGAATGGACCTTTGGGTTCCCGATTCCGGTAGACTTTGTAATATTCCGTGTTCTTCACTACTTTTTACATGGAAATGAAGATATATCTAAGCATGATACGGCTCCATATTATCAGGAACAGGGTATCAGCCTGGAACAAATACCGGTTTATCTGGAGATGGAAAAATCTTTTCAGGATTATGTAGTACGTGGACATGTACCAATTCGTGAGATGTACAGTTCTATTTCCCAGGGATTTATTGACCTGAGAGGTGATGGGCTGGGAGTTAACTATCATCCAAAGACGAAATTTACCAGCACTCTGTATTATTCCGGTGGAGAAGTCTTTTCCGAGGAACGGTCCGTGCACCAGAAGTTATATTTAGATAAAGATGGCTGTTTTTCAGTTACCTTTAAAATTGAGAACCCGGGTGATATCGGTGTGCTAAGGTGGGATCCACTGGAAAGGGATATCTGCCGCTGCAGAGTTGAGAAAATTATTTCAGAGTGTATGACGCAGACAGAACCTCTTAACGGATATAGTCAGGGAGACGGAGATGTATTCTGGGATTATGATCCGGCTTATCTGATTCGTGGTGATTTTAAAGAACTGCATACAATAACGATTCAGGGACATATCGATATTCTGGATGAACGGGAAATGGTGAGAATGCTTGCAGCCCAGAGAAAAGAGCTGGTTACGCTGAGGGAGAAAGCACAGCGTTATCATGATAAAGGAAAAGAACTGCAGAATCAGCTGCATGCCCTGAAAGAGACAAAAGGCTTTCAGGCAATGGAAAAGATGCGTACAGCACGAAATTATGCCAAGTTTAAGGCGAAACAGATGATGCCCCAAAAACCGGATACGCAAGTTGTAAAACCGAAAACACCTTACCAGAACTGGTTCGAAGCACAGCTTCTAACGGAGGCTCAGTTGGAGAGCCAGAGAAAGCATCAGTTTATATATGAGCCTGTGGTCAGTATCCTGGTTCCTACGTATCATACTCCGCTGAATTATCTCCATGAGATGGTAGAATCCGTTCAGTCACAGACTTATGCAAAATGGGAATTGTGTATTGCAGACGGCAGCTGCGGGAATAAAGAGCTGGAAGAAGCCTTAGCGTCATATGCGAAACAGGATGCCAGAATCAAATATGTACTGCTGGACAGTAATAAAGGCATATCCGAGAATACCAATGGGGCGGTTCCTCTGGCGACCGGTGATTATATTGCGCTCCTGGATCATGATGATATACTGGCACCTAATGCTCTGAGTGAAATGGTACAGGCATTACAGGATAAGAAGACGGACATTGTTTATTCGGATGAAGATAAAGTGAATGCAGATCTCACCGAACATATGGACCCAAATCTGAAGCCGGACTTCAGTCCGGACCTTCTGCGTTCCCATAATTATATCACTCACCTTTTTGTTGTAAAAAGCACGATTTTCCATGAAGTAGGCGGATTTAGAAAAGAATTTGACGGAGCCCAGGACTACGATCTGATGTTCCGTTGTATCGAAAAAGCAAAAGTGATTAAGCATGTTCCTAAAATCTTATATTATTGGAGAATGCACAGTAATTCTACCGCAGAGAACCCGGAAAGCAAAATGTATGCATACGAAGCGGGCAGAAAAGCAATAGAGGAGCACCTGAAACGGGTTGGCGTGAAAGCTGATGTGGAAAGAATGGACCTCTGGGGAATGAATCATGTGAAATACCATACACCTGGCAATCCCCTGGTTTCTATAATTATACCAAATAAAGACCATACAAAAGACCTGGATCTGTGCGTACGCTCTGTCCTGAATAATAGCAGTTATAAAAATATTGAATTTATTGTTGTGGAAAATAACAGTGAAAAGAAAGAGACTTTTTCCTACTATGAGAAACTGCAGCAGGAATTTAAAAATGTGCATGTGGTTACCTGGGAGAGTGGATTTAATTATTCTGCCATCAATAATTTTGGCGTAAAGCATGCAAAAGGTGATTATCTGTTGTTTTTGAACAATGATACGGAATTAATCAGCCCGGATGGCATCAGGGAAATGCTGGGATGCTGTATGAGAGAAGAAGTAGGATGTGTAGGTGCGAAATTGCTGTTTGCCGATGATACGGTTCAGCATGCCGGCATTGTGCTGGGATTTGGAGGCTTTGCAGGACATGTCTTTTCCGGAATCGGAAAAGATGACCTGGGCTTTATGCTCCGCCCTGTTATCAACTGTAATTATAGCGCCGTAACGGCAGCCTGTATGATGGTTCGCCGGGAGGTATTTGAAGAAGTAGGACGTTTTAATGAAGATTTTGCAGTAGCCTTAAATGACGTGGAATTCTGTATGAAAGTACGGGAGAAAAAGTATCTGATCGTTTATAATGCTTTTTCTTTGTGGCATCATTACGAATCCAAGTCCAGAGGTTATGAGGATACGCCGGAAAAACAGGAGCGTTTCCAGAAAGAAGTAGAGAAGTTCCGTGCCGTGTGGGGACCGGTTGTAGATGCAGGCGATCCTTATTACAACGAGAATTTCTCAGTAAACCGCGCGCCGTTTACCCTCTGGTAACCGGCAGGCTGCGGTCATGAATTTAGGAGGATACGGATGGACAGATTATTTAATGTACAGATAGCCAGATTTCATCTGGAGCACAGGGACTGCTATGTCTTGCAGGGAATTTGTGAGGGGGATGAAATCACCGGTAAGAATATTTTTGCATATATGGACCGGGAGCGGCTTCCGGTAAAGGTTACTGACTTATCGGGGATAGAGGTGCGGAAAAAATATCTGGCTAAGGGGCTGGAGATTGATCGGGAGTATTTTATATGGATTAAGCTTCCAAAAGAAATCGGTTCCTATAAAAAATTATCCGTATTCCAAAAGGTTGAGGAGGAGCAGAAGCAGATATACAGGCTTCCTGCATCTAACCTTTTGAAACAGCAAAATGAAGTAAACTTCTGTGTTGACGCCATCAGCGAAAGTGCCGGTGGTAAAATGTCGGTCAGCGGCTGGGCGGCATCTAAGGATCCATATCAAATAGAAGTGCAGGATAAAAAAGGCACCAGGATAGAAGCCGAAATAAAATTCCACCAGCGTGTGGATCTGGCTGGTAATTTTCCGGAGGGGCATCTATGTAGCCAGGCAGGTTTCCAGCTGGAATACCAGAAGCCTGCTTCCTCAAAGGTGAAGATCACCGTATCGGCAAGCGGACTTAAGTCCGGCTATACGGTAGGTTCTTCTGCAGCAGGAAAAGCAGGGCAGCCATCCTATTTTACAAAAGGCATGGCATACCTAAAAAGAAACGGCCTGGAACGTGCCATCAAGCGCACGATTGAAAAAGTAATGCGTGTGGATCTCCATATTGAAGAAAACTATGGAAAATGGAGAAAGAAACATTTCATTTCCAGAGAGGAATTGGAGGAACAACGACGTACTAAGTTTGAGCGCAGGCCTCTGATCAGTATAGTAGTTCCATTATATAAGACACCTATTCCCTATTTGAAGGAATTTGTAGAATCCATACAAAACCAGACCTACGAAAATTTTGAATTATGTTTTTCCGATGGAAGCGGAGAGGATTCGCCTCTAACCGATACCTTGAATGAATTACAGAAAAAAGATTCCAGAATAAAGGTAATTTATACGAAAAGACAAATGCAGATATCAGAAAATACCAATTGTGCAATTCAGATTGCAACGGGTAATTATATCGCATTTGCAGATCATGACGATCTGCTGGCGCCAAATGCATTGTTTGAGTGCGTAAAAGCTGTGAACGAAAATCCCCGTATAGATGTGCTTTATACGGATGAAGATAAAATAACAATGAATGGGAAGGAATATTTCCAGCCCCATTTCAAATCAGATTTTAACATTGATTTACTATGCAGTATGAATTATATCAGCCATTTGTTTGTTGTGAAAAAAGAGCTTTTGAAGCAGGTGGGCTGTCTGCGGCAGGAGTTTGACGGTGCACAGGATTATGACTTTATTTTAAGGTGTGTGGAACAGGCAAAAGAGATCTGCCATATTCCAAAAGCACTTTATCATTGGCGTGCCCACAAGGATTCCACTGCGGAAAACCCAGAGAGCAAGCTCTATGCTTTTGAGGCGGGAAAACGTGCGGTGCAGGCACATTATGACAGGCTTGGCATCGAAGCGGTAGTTACAAACGGAGAATATCTGGGCCTGTATAAGACCAGATTTGTCATACCAAATGAGAAACCGCTGATATCGATTATTATTCCTAACAAAGACCATTCTGCTGATCTGGATAAATGTGTTCAATCCATTTTAACCAAATCGGCTTACCCAAATATAGAATTCATTATAGTGGAAAATAACAGTACGGAAAAAGAGACTTTTGCTTATTACAGTAAACTGGAAGCAGAGCATCCATGTGTGCATGTGGTCTGCTGGAAAGACGTATTTAACTATTCCGGGATTAATAATTTCGGTGTCAGGCATGCAAAAGGAGACTACCTGCTGTTTTTAAATAATGATACGGAGATTATCAATAATGGCTGTCTGGAAGAAATGCTTGGCTACTGTATGAGGCCTGATGTGGGAGCTGTGGGAGCCAGACTTTATTTTGAGGACAACACCATTCAGCATGCAGGCGTTATCATTGGCTTTGGTGGTATCGCAGGACATGCATTTATCGGCAGTATGCGGGAGGATAACGGGTATTTTTCCAGAATTATCTGCGCGGCTGATTTAAGTGCAGTAACAGCGGCATGTATGATGGTTAAAAGAAGTGTGTTTGAAGAAGCCGGCGGATTTGACGAGAGTCTTCAGGTCGCATTTAATGATATAGACTTCTGCCTCAAAATCAGGGCATTGGGTAAGTTAGTGGTATATAACCCATATGCGGAGCTTTATCATTATGAGTCCAAATCCAGGGGATATGAGGATACCCCGGACAAAGTCCAGCGGTTTAACAGGGAGGCCAACCGGTTCCTTGCAAAATGGCCGGATATACTGGAAAAGGGAGATCCTTATTACAACGTGAATTTATCGTTAGACAAGGCGGATTTTTCGTTGAAAGTTTAAAGGAAAGTTTAATTGAAAGTATGAGTTGGCAGCCAATATTGCGGGAAATTTTTCCGAAAGCAACGGGCAAAATGACATGCTTGCATGGACATTTACCATTGCAGCAATGGGCAGACGGACGCGCTGGCGCGTCCATTTGACTTTAGGCAATCAACAATAAACTGGGAGGAACGTATGGTACAGGGGAGAAATACAAGCAGTTTCAAGACGGCAGGAATTTTAAGCCTGATCATTTTAGGTGCCTGTCTTCTTGTGTTTCAGAGTTATATATTTGGAAATGAAACATTTGTCTTTGGAGACATTGGTTCTGATACTAAGCAGCAGTACCTGATGCAGTACAATACGATTGTGAATCATCTGCGGGGTGGGAGCTTCTCCCTGTGGGATTTTAATAATGGTTTTGGGGTGAACATGTTTGGCTTAAACCTGACGGATCCCTTTTTGATGGTGCTTTACCTTTTGGGCGTAGTATTTGGACCGGAGCATCTGGCATCTTATCTGGTGTACTTTCAGATTCTGAAGATTGTTCTTGCGGGCATTGCAGTATATTATTATTTATCCTGCTTTTCACTATCGGAATATGCAAAGATGCTTGCAGGATTTATGTATGCATTCAGCGGCTTCATGGTGGTCTGGGGACAGCATTATCAGTTTGCAACAGTAGTGGTGTTCTTCCCGCTGCTGTTATTCTGTTTAGAAAAGACGCTGATTGGAAAAAAATACAGGCTTCTACTCGCAGCAGTCTGCGGCGTCATAGTTTTTGGAAGCTTATATTGGGGTTATATGTGCCTGTTGGGAGGCGGTATCTATTTGTGTTTCCGGCTGATTCAGATAAACGGGAGGAAAATCAAAGAAAAAATAGTGCTGCTAATCAGTGATGGATGCTTTATGCTGTTAGGTGTGGGTATGGGAGCAATTAACCTGTTCCCGGTTGCGGCACTGCTGTTTGGAACCAGTGCAAGGCTGGATTCAACCACAAGCCTGTCGCAGCGGTTGCTGGAGTCTGTAAGTTTATGGCCGAAAGATTACTACAAGACGGCAATATACAATCTGTTTTCCAGTAACCTGCAGTCGGGATCCACTTATTCTTACAGTGGATTTTCAAACTATTATGAGGATATTCATTTATTTATGTCCACTCTGTTTGTCATTCTGTTGATCCAGTATTTGTTTACCATACACAGGCAGAATACGGATAAAAAGCATAAAATAACTCAGTATGCGGCAGTGGGACTGGTCGCTCTCAGTATTGGACTAAAGTGTGGAAGCATTGTATTTAACGGGTTTTCATATGAATTCTCAAGACACACCTTTTTATTTATGCCTCTTTTTGCACTGGTCAGCGCAATGATGCTGGATCGGATCATTAAGGAAAAGAAATTAAGTATTCTGGGACTGGCAGCAGCCGGCATTGGCATTCTGGCGGTATATGGCAGGGCCTATACGTTTCTGAAAGAAATAGGTTATGCAGAAAATGCTTTTTATATGCTGGTGAGCGGATTAGGCATGGCGGTAATCCTTTGGCTGTTTGTACAGAAAAAGTGGAAGGTGCCTTCCACAAATCTATACCTGATGCTGGTGGTACTTCTTTTCTTTAATGTCACCAGCGATACGGCATTGAACTATAAGAACCGGGATACCGTTAAAAAAGACGATGCATCTTATTTTGCTGGAACCTATCATTCTTCTGTAGAGGAAGCTCTGGCATATTTAAAGTCCATAGATTCTTCTTTTTACAGAGTAGAGAAGGATTTTGTATCTGCATCCCACAGTATGGATTCACTGGCACAGTATTATCATGGGGTCAGTACTTATAATTCTACCCAGAACGGGAATATAGCAGCATTTGTAGACCGTATATGGCCACAGCTGTACAGTCTGGGTGATATCAATCATTACCAGTTTAAAAATGCAGTTCATGACAGTGATCTGGCAGCTCTTTGTGGTGTGAAATATATTCTGACAAAGACAAATGACCTTAATGTGGACGGATATCAGTTTTTGCGTGAAGTAGGAGATATCTATATCTATAGAAATGAAAAAACAGCTTCCATTGGTAAATTTTTTACGAAGACCATGGAAGAGCAGGGGTTTACAGGCAAACGCGGCCAGCTGGACGTGGAGGGATTATTATCTGAGGTACTGGTATTGGACGATCCGGATGGCGAGCTGGACAGTGGAATGCGTATATCCGGTGAACAGTTAAAGAAATACCATAAGAAAAAGGCCGCAGATTTGATCTCATATGATAAAATAGATACATCGGCATGCCAGATATCCGGAAGCGAAATTACGGCTTATGACCAGCATTTTATTTATCTTCCGCTTAATCAGAAGTCTTTCGGTAAATACCAAAGAGCGAAGCTTGAATTTACATTAGAGGTGGATTTCCCCACCTATGTGGAAATCAGTACCAATGATGACCGCCATTACAAAGTGTATGTGAGAAAAGATGAACCGAAAAATATTGCAATTAACATTTTGCCGGACACCGAAAAAATCACGATACAGATTAATGAAGGAAAAGTAAATGCAAAGCTTACTAATGTGTCGGCTTATGGATATAAAGAATCCGTTGCATATAATGAAGAAGCAAAAATTGAATTTACAGATCCAAAAAGGGACAGCATGCTCACAGGCAGAATAGAAGCGCCTGAAAATGGCATGGTGATGTTGGCAATTCCTTTTGAAAAAGGCTGGTCTGTATATTTAGATGGAATTAAGCAGGAAATAAAAAGGGCAGACTACGGTTTTATTGCTTTTCAGACACCGGCTGGCAGCCACGAGGTAAATGTCATATTTGAGGCTCCATTATTCAAAGAAGGTGTAATTGTCAGCATTTTAAGCTGTATTATATTTATTTCAATGCTGGTATGGAACATAAGGATAAGTAGAAATAGAAGGTATAATTTTGAAACACACACTAGGAAAGAAGAGTAGTGAAATGATCGATTTTAATGTACCACCATTTACAGGAAAAGAACTGGACTATATAAAAGAAGCGATTGATGCAAGAAAAATCAGCGGAGACGGAAAATTTACCAGAAAGTGTTCTAGGTGGATGGAAGAGCGTTTTCAGGTGAAGCATACGCTGCTCACTACATCCTGTACCCATGCACTTGAAATGGCGGCTTTTCTGGCTGGAATAAAGCCGGGAGATGAAGTGATTATGCCGGCGTATACATTCGTTTCCACTGCGGATGCTTTCGTATTACAGGGCGCAAAGCTGGTATTTGTGGATGTTCGTCCTGAAACCATGAATATGGACGAACGGCTGATTGAAGAAGCGATAACGGAAAGAACCAAAGCAATTGTCCCAGTTCATTATGCCGGGGTTGCATGTGCCATGGATGAAATTATGGCTATTGCTAAAAGACACCATCTGATTGTAATTGAAGATGCTGCACAGGGTGTGGATGCTTACTATAAAGGCACAGCACTTGGCACAATCGGAGATTTTGGCTGTTACAGCTTTCATGAGACAAAGAATTACTCCATGGGAGAAGGCGGAGCGATTTTATTCCAGAAGGATGAATATCGTGAAAAAGCGGAAATACTAAGGGAAAAGGGAACGAACCGGAGTAAATTTTTCCGGGGGCAGATTGATAAATATACCTGGGTAAATTACGGGTCCTCTTATCTGCCAAGTGATATGAATGCGGCTTACCTCTATGCGCAGCTGGAAATAGCAGATGAAATCACGCGAGACAGGATGCGAAGCTATACGTATTACCAGGAAGGCTTAAAAGAACTGGCTGACCAGGGATATATAAGCCAGCCATGGGTTCCGGAATATGCTGTACACAATGCCCATATGTACTATATTAAAGTAGAGAACCTGGAAGTGAGAAGCAGATTAATCGCTTATCTACATGATAATAGTATACATAGTGTGTTTCATTACATACCCCTGCATACGGCACCGGCTGGTATTCGTTTTGGACGGTTTTTTGGAGAAGACCGGTATACAACTGTGGAAAGCGAACGCCTTTTGCGGCTTCCGATGTATTATGGTCTGGAAGAAAAGGATTTGGAACATGTGGTAAAAACAATAAAAAGTTTCTTCATAGGAGGTGGCATTATTGCAGGTCAGGCTGCAATAGGCAATGGGAATAAAAATGAGTAAACATGCCAAGGTTGACTGGGGAAAGCTGGTAAAACGGCTATCACCCTATAATATAAAAAAGGCTTGCCTGTATCTGAAGCATTATGGTTTCAAAGAATTTACGGTAAAGCTTACAGAGCGTTTCGAACATACTGAAGTAGACTATTCCGTCTGGTTTGAGCGGCACAAGGCAACAGCAGAGGAACTGGAACGGCAGAGAAAACAAAACTGGAAGAATCCGGTAGTCATAAGCGTGGTAGTTCCGGTTTACCGGACGCCGGAGTTATTTTTGCGCCAGATGATAGAATCGGTTCTGGTACAGAGCTATCCCCATTGGGAGCTGTGCATTGCTGACGGCAGCGGTGACGATTTACAGACAGAAAAGGTCATTGGGGAATATATCAAAAAAGATACCAGAATCCGGTATGAGAAACTGGAAAAAAATCTGGGGATTGCAGATAATACCAACGCTGCATTTGCCATGGCAAGGGGAGATTTTATTGCATTATTTGACCATGATGACCTGCTGGCTCCAAACGCTTTGTATGAGGTGGCCCAGGCAATAGAAAAGAATAAAGAGGCAGAGGTTTTATATACAGATGAAGATAAAGTAACTTCTGACCTGTCAGAACATTTTCAGCCCCATTTTAAACCGGACTTTAATCTGGATCTTTTAAGATCCAATAACTATATCTGCCATTTGTTTGTGGTAAAGAGAAGCCTGGTGGAAAAAACAGGCGGGCTAAGCAGGGAATTTGAAGGGGCGCAGGATTATGATTTTGTGTTTCGCTGCATCGAAGAGGCAAGTAAGGGGGTAGAGCCTGGCCACAGTGTGGACAATATCCATCCAGGAACTGGTCAGGAAAGTCTTGCCGGCCGGCTGGCGGTATGCAGAGGAAGAAAAGTCATACATGTTCCCAGAGTACTGTACCACTGGAGGATTCACAAGGCTTCCACGGCAGACAATCCTGCAAGCAAAGCATATGCGTTTGATGCCGGAAAACGGGCGATAGAAGCACATCTGGAGCGATGTGGGGTAAAGGGAAGCGTCAGCCATACGAAAGATATGGGATTTTACCGGGTTACTTATGAAGTTGCTTCTCAGCCGCTGGTGTCGATTATCATACCGAATAAAGATCATGTGGAGATTCTAGAGAGCTGTCTAAATTCCATCCGGGAAAAGACAACTTATCCGAATTATGAGATTATTATTGTAGAAAATAATAGTAAAGAAGAAAAAACTTTTGCATTTTATAAAAATTTGGATGGACAAAATGGGATTCAGGTAGTATATTGGGACAAGGAAAGTTACACTTTTTTGAAAAGTAATATTTCTCAAGAAAGTAAAATTTATCCGGAAAGTAACCATTCTGCGGAACGAAGTAATTCAAAATCACCGGACTTTAATTACTCGGCTATAAATAATTTTGGAATAGCCAGGTCTAAAGGAGCATATATCATCTGCCTGAATAATGATATTACGGTTATAACGCCGGGGTGGATTGAAGAATTTTTAGGTCATGCCATGAGAGAAGAAGTAGGTATTACAGGGGCAAGGCTTTATTATCCGGATGATACCATCCAGCATGCCGGGATTGTACTGGGAATAGGCGGAATCGCGGGCAGTATGTTTGTGGGCCTGCCTAAAAGCCATAGCGGATATCTGCATAAGGCAAGGCTGCAGCAGGATTTAAGTGCGGTAACCGCTGCATGTATGATGTTTAGGCGCGATGTATATGAAAAAGCTGGCGGACTTGAAGAGAAGCTGGCGGTAGCGTTTAATGATGTTGATTTTTGTTTGAAAGTTGGAAAAGCAGGCTATCTTGTTGTCTACGATCCTTTTGTGGAAATGTACCATCATGAGTCAAAGACTCGGGGACCGGAAGACACCAAAGAAAAAGTAAGGCGTTTTCAATCGGAAATAGAGTATATGAGAAGTCATTGGCTGACCCTGCTAAAACAGGGAGATCCTTATTATAATCCCAATTTTTCTTTGAAAACCTGGAATTATGAATTGAAAAATGACTAGAGCGTGTTTTTATACACGCCCCGGGACGGTTTCGACGTACTGTCCGGAAATAGCGTAAGGGGACTGGATTATGTGTAAAGTATCAATTGTGATACCAAATTTTAATGGAATGGCTTATCTGGATAATTGTCTGGACTCATTGCGCAGACAGACGGAGAAAGACTTTGAGATCCTTCTGGTAGATAACGGGTCCGAAGACGGGAGCATTTCATTTGTAAAAGAGAAATACCCGGAAGTAAAATGTATCGTGCTAAAGCGGAATTATGGTTTTTGCAGAGCGGTAAATACCGGAATTATGAAAGCAAAGGCACCTTATGTAATCCTGTTGAACAATGATACAAAAGCAGAAGAGGAATTTGTAGAAGCTATGATTGCCGATATGGAGATGCATCCGGGATGTTTTTCCAGCCAGGCGAAATTATTGCAGCTGCATAATCCCACTCTGATGGACGATGGCGGGAACTACTACTGTGCCCTGGGCTGGGCATTTGCCTGGGGAAAGGATATGCCGGCAATTCTGTATGATGAGCCCCGCAGAATCTTTGCCGCCTGTGCAGCAGCAGCCATATACCGCAAAAGTGTTTTTCAGGAAATTGGATATTTTGACGAAATGCATTATGCATATCTGGAAGACATCGATATCGGATACCGGGCGCGGATAGCTGGGTATGAAAACCGTTATGCACCTGGGGCCGTAGTGCATCATGTGGGAAGCGGAACAACCGGTTCCAGATATAATGAATTTAAAATCGGCTACTCAGCCAGAAATAATATTTATTTAGTTTATAAAAACATGCCTTTTCTGCAAATACTATTAAATATACCTTTCTTAATTGCCGGAATTCTGGTGAAAACAGTATTTTTTGGCAGCAAAGGATATTTAAAAGAGTATATGCAGGGAATTTGGAAAGGTTTTGCACTGTCGGCAAAAGGAAGTAAAGTTAAATTCAAAAAGAAAAATATTAAGAATTATGTTAAAATACAATTTGAATTGTGGATTAATATCATAAAACGTCTGAAAAATACGAGATAAATTCTAAAAAAGTTAGATATCAAAACGAAAAATGACAGTTGCCCTTTTTAGGGAGATATTGTATTATAGAACGTATGGATAAAGCGAGGAGTGAAGAGGAGTGATTAAAGATAATCAAAAGTATTTAAATCGCTTTCATGTTGTAATTGATGGCTGTGTAATTGCGGTCAGTTACGTAGCGGCATGGTTTATCCAGTTTTGGCTGCTGGAGGATCCGGATATTGGAAAACTTCCGGTGGAAACCTACATGTCCGCATTAATTCCATTAATACCAGGACTGCTGCTGCTTTATTACGCTTTCAGCCTATATACTCCAAAAAGAGTGCAGGGCAGGCGGTTAGAATTTGGTAATATCATGAAAGCAAACAGTATTGCACTGTTGCTGTTTATACTTATTTTATATATGATACATGAAAATGACTTTTCACGAAAGATGCTTTTTATTTTCTATGGCTTGAATATTGCCATTGAAATACTGGTCCGTTATTTTATACGCAAAGTATTGATGAACATGCGGGCAAAAGGATTAAATCTGAAGCATATTATTCTGGTTGGATACAGCCGGGCTGCAGAAGAATTTGTGGACCGGGTAAAGGAAAATCCCCAATGGGGCTATCTGATTCGCGGTATCTTAGATGATAATGTGGAAAGCGGAACCATGTATAAAGGCATTAAAGTGATTGGACGCATAGATAATCTGCTTGTTATTCTGCCGCAGAACAGACTGGATGAGATCGCAATAACTCTTGGACTGAATGAATATTACAAGCTGGAACGTATTGTTTCACTATGTGAAAAATCAGGCGTCCATACTAAGTTTATACCGGATTATAATAATATAATTCCGACCAAGCCTTATACAGAAGACCTTTTGGGACTTCCGGTAGTGAACATCCGGCATGTCCCGCTTACGAATACATTCAACATGATGGTAAAAAGGGCGGTTGATATTCTGGGAGGAACCTTTGCAATTATTTTGTTTTCTCCGATCATGTTAATCGTTACCGGAGTAATTAAACTGACTTCTCCGGGACCTCTCATATTTAAGCAGGAGAGGGTAGGGCTTCACAATAAGCCTTTTATGATGTACAAGTTCCGGTCCATGGAAGTACAAAAGCCAAACACAGAGAAGCGCGCCTGGACAGTCAAAAATGATCCGCGTGTTACCGGAATCGGAAAGTTTATGCGGAAAACCAGTATAGATGAACTTCCGCAGCTTTTTAATGTCCTGAAAGGCGACATGAGCCTGGTGGGACCAAGGCCGGAGCGGCCGCAATTTGTAGAAAAGTTCAGAGAGGAAATACCTCGTTATATGATAAAGCATCAGGTACGGCCAGGGATGACCGGTTGGGCACAGATTAATGGTTATCGTGGAGACACTTCCATCAGGCGCCGTATAGATTATGACTTGTACTATATTGAGAACTGGACTTTGGGATTGGATATTAAAATCCTTTTTTTGACGATTTTCAAGGGATTTGTCAATAAGAATGCATATTAAAGATTAATTAGAGAAGGGGAATGAAATGTCAGATCGAAAGAAAAACCGCGAAAGCCAGAATAGAAACCAGGGCCGTCCGAACAACGGTCCGTATCAGAGCGGACCATATAATGGCCCATATCAGAACGGACCTTATAATGGACCGAACAACGGATACCAGAACGGACCATACAACGGACCGAACAATGGCCAGTATCAGAACGGACCTTATAATGGACCAAATAACGGATACCAGAACGGACCATACAATGGACCCGGTAACGGACCATATAACAATGGACAATACCAGCAGAATGGACCATATAATGGACAGTATCAAAATGGTGCATATCAGAACGGGCCTTACAACGGACAAGGTAATGGAGCGCCCAAGGGCAGAAAAACGAAAAACGCAAATGGTGCACCTGCCGGTGGTTATCCGGGAGGAAAGGATAACAGGAAATCTTCCAAGAGAAAAACCAGGAGAAGAGTTGTTTTCGTAATTGAAATTCTGGTTCTGCTGCTGCTTGCGGTAGGATTATTTGTTGCCGCCAAATTCAGTAAATTAAAAACAGAAAAAATTGCAGAAGGCGATATCATTATTAACTCTGAGATTCCTTCTGAGCAGGCAGCGGTCATGAAGGGATACCGGAATATAGCGCTGTTTGGAGTGGACTCCAGAGATGCATCCACTACGGATTCCCGAAGTGATACCATCATGATTGCAAGTATTAATAACGAAACGAAAGATATTAAACTGGTTTCCATTTACCGGGATACTTACTTAGACAATACAAACGGCGAATACCGAAAAGCTACCGAGTGTTATCAGTTTGGCGGACCAAAACGTTCCATGAATATGATTAATAAGAATCTGGATATGGATATCACCGACTATGTAACGGTTAACTTTAATGCGGTTGCAGAGGTGGTAAATGCACTGGGTGGTGTGGAAATCGATATACAGGAAGATGAGATTGTCCACCTGAACAATTATCAGGTAGAAGGATCTGAAGTAACTGGTTTAGAGATCGTACCGGTTGAGTCAACGGGCCTTCAGACTTTAAATGGTCTACAGGCATTATCATACTGCAGAATCCGTTATACAACAGGAGATGATTTTAAGCGTACAGAGCGTCAGCGAACGGTTCTGGAACAGATCTTTAAAAAGGCGAAGACTGCAAACTTAATAAAATTAAATAATATTATTGACAGTGTATTTGACAATATTTCCACAAGTTTAAGTATTACTGAGATGGCAAGCCTTGCAAAAGACATTGCATCCTATAACATGAGCGATACCACTGGATTTCCGTTTGAACAGATGCCGGCTAATATCGCAGCAGGTGACTGTGTTGTACCTGTGAATCTTGCTCAAAATGTAAAAGAACTTCATACCTACCTCTTTGGCAGCGATGGTTATACGCCGTCCAATACGGTACAGGAGATCAGTAACAAGATCATTAATGAAACAGGAATTCAATAAACCTATGAAAAATTATACAGTTGATGTAATCATCCCGACCTATAAGCCGGGTAAACAATTTCATAAGCTGATGCAGATATTGACCAGGCAGGACTATCCCATTCATTGTATTCGTATTATGAATACAGAGAAAAAGTATTTTCCGAAATCCGGGATTTATGAGAATATGCCAGGGGTGGAAATCCACCATTTATCTGCAGAAGAATTTAATCATGGCGGAACTAGAGATAGAGCCGCCATGATGTCTGATACGGACATTTTATTATTTATAACTCAGGATGCCATGCCTAAAGATGAATTTCTGGTTTCATCCCTGGTAAAAGCATTTGAGCGTGAATCAGTGGGTGCAGCTTATGCAAGACAGCTTCCAAATGATGACTGTAAGATTATTGAGCGTTATACGAGATCCTTTAACTATGGAGACAGAAGCATGATTAAATCAAAAGAGGACCTTCCCTCTATGGGGATTAAGACCTTTTTCTGCTCCAATGTGTGCGCCGCTTATAGACGGGATTTGTATCTGGCGCTTGGTGGTTTTGAAAAGCATACCATTTTTAATGAAGATATGATTATGGCTGGGAAAATGATCCAGTCCGGGAGAAAGATCGCCTATGTGGCGGAGGCTATGGTGTATCATTCCCATAACTATGGGAATATCATGCAGTTTAAGCGCAATTTTGATCTGGCTGTCTCCCAGGCCGACCATCCCCAGATATTTTCAATGGCCAGTTCAGAAAGTGAAGGGATGCGAATGGTTAAGCAGACCGCAGCATATCTTATAAAAATCCATAAACCATGGCTGATTGCAGATCTGGTGATGAAAAGCGGATTTAAATATCTGGGGTACTTTTTTGGAAAAAGATATCGGAAACTGCCAAAATGGCTGGTTTTAAAATGTACCATGAGCCCCAATTACTGGACACAGCAGCAAAGCAACCGCTAGAGCGAGTTTGCAGCTAGCCAAAAGCAATCTGCAAACTTGCTTTTAACAAATTATGAGGAGGAACAACTATGTGTGGAATTGTTGGTTATATAGGAGAGAGTCAGGCAGCCCCAATATTATTGGACGGCTTGTCTAAACTGGAATATCGTGGTTATGATTCTGCTGGAATAGCAGTTTATGATGGTACCTCAATCGAAATGAAGAAATCCACCGGGCGTCTGAAGATTCTGGATGAACTGACACACGGAGGTGCAACTATGCCGGGAATGGCTGGAATCGGACATACGAGATGGGCAACACACGGCTCACCATCTGATGTAAATGCACATCCCCATTTTAATAAAGATGCATCTATCGTAGTTGTACATAACGGTATTATTGAGAACTATTTAAAGTTGAAGAAAAAACTCCAGTCCAAAGGGTATGAATTTTTATCAGAGACAGATACAGAAGTCATTGCCCATCTGCTGGATTATTATTATAAAGGGGACCCGTTAGAGGCAATTACGAAGATTATGCATCGTGTAGAAGGCTCTTATGCCCTTGGAATCATGTTTAAAGAACATCCGGGCGAAATCTATGCTGTTCGTAAAGACAGCCCCTTAATCGTGGGACACAGTAAGGATGGCAATTTGATTGCATCCGATGTTCCGGCAGTGTTAAAATACACCAGGAACGTTTATTTTATTCAGAATGAAGAAATTGCCATGCTCACAAAAGACGGCATGACCTTCTATAATATTGATGAAGAAGAAATTGATAAAGAATCTACAGAAATACAGTGGGATATCAGCGCTGCGGAAAAGGGCGGATATGAACATTTCATGCTAAAAGAAATGTATGAACAGCCAAAGGCAGTCACGGATACCCTGAATCCAAGAATTAAAGGAAATGAAATTGTAATAGAAGAGCTTGGGATGACGGAAGAGGAAATCAAGGCAATACGTAAAATTTATATTATTGCCTGCGGTTCCGCCTATCACACCGGTGTAACGGCGAAATATGTATTTGAAGGCCTGGCGAGGATTCCCGTAGAAGTGGATCTGGCTAGTGAATTCCGTTACCGCAATCCAATATTTGAGCCTGACACCATGGCGATAATCGTCAGCCAGTCAGGGGAAACAGCAGATTCTCTGGCAGCACTGCGTGAGGCTAAGGCACATGGCATTAAGGTACTGGGAATCGTCAATGTAGTGGGAAGCTCTATTGCAAGAGAAGCGGACAATGTCATGTATACCTGGGCAGGACCGGAAATAGCAGTAGCTACCACGAAAGCATACAGCACCCAGCTGATTGCCCATTATCTGCTGGCTCTTAAGTTTGCCCAGGTAAGGGGTAAAGTGACAGACAGTCAGATGGAAGAGTATATCAGGGAACTGAAAAGGCTGCCCGCGCAGATAGAAATGCTTTTGAATAACAAAGAGAAGATCCAGCGTTTTGCCAACCGTTATATCGCAGCAAAAGACGTGTTCTTTATCGGTAGAGGAATTGATTATGCCATTTCCCTGGAAGGTTCCTTAAAACTAAAAGAGATCTCTTATATCCATTCAGAAGCCTATGCGGCAGGTGAGTTAAAGCATGGCACTATTTCCCTGATTGAAGAAGGAACGCTGGTAGCCGCAGTGCTTACCCAGGAAGACTTGTATAAAAAAATGATCAGTAATATGCAGGAAGTGAAGACGAGAGGGGCATTCCTTCTGGCAGTAACCAATGCAGACCACACAGACGCAGAAAAGACTGCGGACTATGTAATCTATATTCCAAAGACAAACCACTATTTTGCCAATTCCCTGGCGATTATACCACTGCAGCTGTTTGGCTACTATGTAGCATTGGGCAAGGGCTGTGACGTAGATAAACCTAGAAATCTTGCAAAATCGGTTACTGTAGAATAATAAATGAAAAGCAGGAAAATGCATGTGTGCATACTCCATGAATAGAATCAGCATGGGCGCAGTACAATAGGAAATACAGGATTTTAAGTGCGGTCCGTAACTCCTTGAGTACTGCGCCCATGTTCCATTTCAACATTTTTTGATTTTTTTGTCGTTTCAAATTTTTTTAAAACATTTATCACAGATTGAACACAATTGATTGTTAAACTGATACCAGATAATAACAAAGAGAAAAATTACGAGGAGGTAATTCAAATGTATGATGAATTTAACGATAAAGAACAAAATAATGTAACCGGAGGAACCCCTGATCATTCAGGAGAAGGATTCAGACAGGAGGATGTGTATGGACAGCGGGATACACAGCCGTCAAATGAAAATATGATATATGATTCAGAAGACAGTGCAGATACCATAGATACTCCGGTGGTATCAGAAATGGAGACATCGGATGCTGCTGATCCTTTTGAAACTGCTGATACAGCAGAGGAACAGGCATTTGACCGGCAGGAAAATGAAATAACAGGTACCGGTAACCAAAATGGGCAGGCGTCGGATAGTTCGTTTTATCATTACGCATATGACCGGGAGAACAGACAAGAAGAAGAGCAGCCTCAGCAGATGAATCAACAGCAGCAGCAACAGCATTCCTACGGTTCCTATCAGACGGGCGGACAGAATCCGAACCCGCCGCGCTATGAAAAGCCAAAAAAGAAAAAAACCATAATGTCCAAAATTGCAGTTGCAGCATCGGTAGCGGTTGTATTTGGCGTAGTGGCAAGCGCTTCTTTCCAGCTTACTGATTATGTGGGCGGAAAAGCCTTCCCACGGACACAGGAAACAGAAGCAAAGATCAGTTCCACAGGAACGGTAAATGAGCAGAATAAGACAGCGGAGGGCAGCACAGTCAGTACATCCTCCACCGATGTGGCAAAGGTTGCTGAAAATGCAATGCCTTCCATCGTAGCAATAACGAGTAAAACAGTAAAAGAAGTTCAGACATATTTTTATGGAACACAGTCACAGGAAGAAGAAAGCAGCGGTTCCGGTATTATCATAGGAAAAAATGACAAGGAGTTACTGATTGCAACAAACAACCACGTAGTGGAAGGTTCTGAGAACCTGACGGTATGCTTTACCGTAAATGTAGAAAACCAGGAAGATAAAGTCGTTCAGGCACAGGTTAAAGGAACAGATCCGGAACATGATCTGGCAATGGTAGCCGTACAGTTAAGTGACATTCCGGCAGACGTTTTAAGCCAGGTTAAAATAGCTGAAATCGGTGATTCCGATGATTTACAGGTTGGACAGCAGGCAATCGCAATCGGTAATGCACTTGGTTACGGACAGTCTGTTACATCCGGTATTATCAGTGCGTTAAACCGTGAAGTCAGCGTTGAGACCACATCCGGAACAGTTACCAACAGCCTGATCCAGACTGATGCAGCAATTAACTTTGGTAACAGCGGCGGCGCTTTATTAAACATCCACGGACAGTTAATCGGAATCAATTCTGTAAAAGCAGCATCCTCAGGTGTAGAGGGGATGGGATATGCAATTCCGATCAATACAGCTAAACCGATTCTGGATGATTTAATGAACCGCACTACCAGGACGAAAGTGGATAGCAGCGAAAAAGGTTATATGGGTGTAAAACCGGTAGACGTTTCTGAGGAAGCGAAACAGGTATATAATATGCCATCCGGTGCATTCTTATATGAAGTTGTGGAAGGTTCCGCAGCAGAAAAAGCAGGTTTGGTAAAAGGTGATATCGTGACAAAGATTGACGGTATTTCCGTAACATCTGCGAATGATTTATATGACAGAATGAATTATTATAAAGCTGGTGAAACAATTGATCTGGAGGTTCAGGCAGCCGAGGGTGGTGAATACAAAGCCAGAACAGTCAGTGTCACCTTAGATAAGCAGAGTGCAGATACAACGAGCAGTGAATCAACCCCTCAGAGTGATGGCTCTTCAAACGGTCAGTCACAGCAACAGCAGGAACAGACTTCACCAATGATCCCAAACCAGGGAAGTAATGGAATGGAGCAGTTCTTTAACTTTAATAACTAAGGGGTATTAGCAAAATAGTATGGCCGTTCCAGGATTTGGAGATCCTGGAACGGTTTTTTATAGATTTTATAAAATCTTCACTTGTGCGAGCTTTTTGACTATGATATAGTTACTTGTAGTAGTTTGTGCAAAAGAGAGGAAATAATATGTCAGATAAAAAAGATGAAATATATGATAAAGATGTAGTTGATGCTGTTGATTCTGATGATGATAATATGACAGCAGATATTACTGAGACGGAAGAAAAATCAAAGTCAGAAAAAAATAAAGATAAATCGGATGAAGATGAATATGAAGAGGTCTGTTTTATATGCAGGCGCCCCGAAAGCAAGGCCGGTAAAATGGTTAATCTCCCCAACAGCATTCATATTTGTTCGGAATGTATGCAGAAGGCTTTTGACACCATGAACAATGGCAATATTCCGTACAATGACCTGATGAATATGTCTAACATAAATATGGTAAACCTGTCCGACCTTACGAATAAGATACCCAATCAGCAGAAGGTCAAGAAGAAAAAGCCCAAAGAGGAGCCGAAAAAGGAATTTGATGTAAAATCAATTCCGGCACCCCACAGAATCAAAGCAAGCCTGGACGAATATGTCATCGGTCAGGAAAAGGCAAAGAAGGTAATTTCCGTGGCAGTATACAACCATTATAAGAGAGTGGCTACCGGGAGCATGGATGACATTGAAATTGAGAAATCCAATATGCTGATGATCGGGCCCACCGGAAGCGGGAAAACCTATCTTGTGAAGACCCTTGCAAGGCTTTTGGACGTACCCCTTGCCATTGCAGACGCCACATCCCTGACGGAAGCCGGTTATATAGGAGATGACATTGAGAGTGTAATTTCCAAATTGTTAGCGGCAGCGGGCAATGATGTTGAAAAGGCGGAAAGAGGTATCGTATTTATAGATGAAATCGATAAGATTGCCAAGAAAAAGAATACCAATCAGAGAGATGTAAGTGGAGAATCCGTTCAGCAGGGAATGTTAAAGCTGCTGGAGGGTGCTGATGTAGAAGTACCGGTAGGGGCAAACAGTAAAAATGCCATGGTACCCCTCACAACCGTAAACACTCGGAATATCCTGTTTATCTGTGGCGGAGCCTTTCCAGGACTGGAAGATATTATTAAAGAACGTTTGAATAAGCAGATTTCATCTTTTTGAAAAGGCGGGCAGGGGGGGGTTTGGGAGCCGATCTGAAAGATAAGTATGATGAGGACCCGAGTATCCTGGACAAAGTTACCCTGGATGACATCAGGACGTTTGGAATGATTCCAGAGTTTATCGGCCGTCTTCCTATCGTATATACTTTACAGGGATTGACAGAGTCAATGCTGGTACAGATTTTAAAAGAGCCAAAGAATGCTATATTAAAACAATACCAGAAGCTGCTTGCATTAGATGAAGTAAAATTGGATTTTGATGATGAAGCATTGGAATCCATTGCGAAAAAGGCGTTGGAAAAGAAGACAGGGGCAAGAGCACTCCGGGCTATTATTGAAGAGTTTATGCTGGATATTATGTATGAAATTCCAAAGGACGATAATATAGGCAAGGTAACCATTACAAAAGCTTATATTGAACATACAGGAGGACCGTTGATCACCATGCGCGGAGTACCTGCTCTGGAGGGATGAGCCTATGATATACATTCTGATACCGGTAATTATATTTATCGCTGATTATTTTATAAAAGACAAAATAGAGAATACCAGAGAAATTGGAGAAGATGAAGAAATACTGGGCGGCAAAATCATTCTTCACAAATACCATAACAAAGGCGCTATGTTAAATTTTCTGGATAAAAAGCAGGAGTTTGTAGCAGGGCTGTCTACCGGGATGACGGTGGGAGTCCTCTTCGCTTATCTCTGGCTTCTGGGCAAAAAGGGAATGGGCTTGTTAAAGGCCGGATTTGCCCTGGTGCTGGGAGGAGCGGCAAGTAATATTTACGACAGGATAAAGCGTGGATACGTAGTAGACTACTTCAGCTTTCAGACAAAATGGAAAAAGTTTCGCCAAATCGTGTTTAATATTTCCGATTTATGTATTTTTGCGGGATCTTTTTTATTTATTTTGTGGAATCTCAGGAACAAAAGTTGACAGGATATGTCAAAAATGTTATGGTAATCTGTAGGAATACCATAGAGGAGAAAAGAAAGTTTATGGATGAATTACAAGAACAATTTTCAAAAGCATTAAAGGGACTTATCGATAAGGCAAAAAGCAAGAAGAACATGATTGAGTACAAAGAAATCAATGATGCTTTTGCAGGAATTGAACTCAGTGAAGACAAGATGGACGCAATATTAGAATTCTTGGAAAAGAGTAATATTGATGTATTACATGGTTCTGCAGATGAAGAAGTAGAAGAATTATTGCTGGAAAGCGATGATGATCTGCTTTTAGGTGAAGAAGAGGAAGTTGAGATTATCGATGATGTTGATGTCCTGGAAGGTGTCAGCACGGAAGATCCGGTACGTATGTATCTGAAAGAAATCGGTAATGTACCTCTGCTTAGTACAGAAGAAGAAGTAGAACTGGCAAAACGTGTGGAAAATGGCGATGAAGAAGCTAAGAAATCACTGACGGAGGCAAATCTGCGTCTGGTAGTCAGTATTGCTAAAAAATATGTTGGCCGCGGTATGCCATTCCTGGATCTGATTCAGGAGGGAAACATGGGGCTTATGAAGGCTGTGGACAAGTTCGATTATACCAAGGGATATAAATTCAGTACTTATGCTACCTGGTGGATTCGTCAGGCGATTACACGTGGTATTGCAGATACCGGAAGAACGATTCGTGTTCCGGTACATATGGTGGAAACCATTAATAAAACCCTTCGTATGACCAGAACCCTTCTTCAGGAATTAGGAAGAGAACCAACCGCTGAGGAAGTGGCGGAGAGACTGAATGTTCCCGTTGGAAGAGTGAGAGAAGTATTGAAAATCTCCAGGGATCCGGTATCTCTTGATACACCGATCGGGGAAGAAGATGATAGTCATTTAGGTGACTTTATAGAAGATGATTCTGCGCTTTCACCGGCAGATTCTGCTGCATTCTCCATGTTGAGAGAAGAACTTGGCACTGCTTTAGAGTCCCTTACGGACAGAGAACGCCAGGTAGTAAAGCTGCGCTTTGGTCTGGAGGACGGAAGAGCACGAACATTAGAAGAAGTCGGCAAAGAATTCAATGTTACCAGAGAGCGTATCAGGCAGATAGAAGCGAAAGCACTTCGTAAGCTGCGTCATCCCTCTCGCAGTAAACGACTGAAGGATTTTCTAATTTAAAGTTGGGATTACAGGAGCGGTTGTGTAAATTACCTGATTATATTATACAATGCTGTACTGGAAGGAAAACGGGATTCGGAAGCCTCATAAAAGAAGCTTCCTGGTCCCGATTTTCGTGTATTTGTACTGTCCGGTGAGGGATGTAATCAGTATTTGCAGGCAATAGATGGAAAACTGGACGTGCAAAGTACAGAATGAAATACACGCTCCAGGGAAGGATTAGTATGAAAAAAATTGTCATTATCGGAGCAAACGATTTCCAGAATCCACTGATACTGAAAGCCAGAGAGATGGGATATCAGACCCATGTATTTGCGTGGAAGGAAGGGGCTGTAGGAGAGCAGACAGCAGATTACTTCTACCCGGTCAGTATAGTGGAAAAGGAAGAAATTTTAGAGGAATGTAAAAAGATCATGCCGGATGCAGTTGCCAGCATAGGCTCAGACCTGGCGAACATTACGGTTCAGTATCTGGCGGCACGGCTGGGGCTTTGTACAAACAGCGACAGGTGCATTCTGTATTCCACGAATAAATTTGAAATGCGCAGGGCATTAGTGAGAAATCATATCTCCGCACCGCTGTTTACGGTAGTGGATAATAAACGCAGCATACAACTTCCCCGGGACATGACATATCCAATCATTGTGAAACCTACAGACCGGTCCGGAAGCAGGGCGATTACCAAGGTATTTGGGGAAGAAGAATTAGAAGGAGCGGTTGAGGCTGCCATTTTTCATTCTTTTGAAAAGAAAGCCATATTAGAAGAGTACATTGACGGAGAGGAATACAGCTGTGAAGGTATCAGCTATAATGGGCAGCATACATTTTTGGCGCTTACCAGGAAGTATACCACGGGGGCACCTCATTTTATAGAAACCGGCCACGTGGAACCTGCCGGATTGTCTCCGGAATTGGAGGCCCGTGTATTTCATGAACTTGGAATGGCTCTGGATGCTCTTGAAATCCGAAATGGGGCATCCCACTCGGAATTCCGTATCAACAGCAGGCAGGAAGTAAAAATCATTGAAATTGGGTCACGTATGGGCGGAGACTGTATTGGTTCCCACCTGGTTCCGCTCTCCACCGGGCAGGATTATTTGAAAATGGTTATTCAGACTGCTTTGGGCGAGATGCCGGAGATTCTAAAAGAACCCCTCCACCACTTTGCCAGAATCCAGTTTATTTTAGGATCCGGGGATATGGAGAAATACAGGAAGATAAAAGAAAAATACCCCCTGAATATTGTATTTACCAGTGAGATTGGAGAAGTTGGCTCCCATGAAGTTATTGATAGCGGAAGCCGGTTTGGATTTTACATAATAAAAACCCGGGACTATTGCAAAATGCAGGAGATTGAAACAGAGTTAGAAATACTTTAAAAGACATACATGGAATATAGACAGGATACCGAGGAAATGAATATGAAAAAATTAATGATATTAGGTGCAAGTTATTCTCAGGTGCCGTTAATAAGGGCGGCAAAAAAACTGGGTTTCCATACAATTACCGCCAGCATACCAGGAGATTTTCCGGGATTTGAAGAGGCAGATGAGTTCTGCTACGCTGATATATCAAAGCCGGAGCAGGTATTGGAATATGCCGAAAAGTTTCAGATAGATGGTATTACCACCTGCTGCCTGGATACCGGGGTGCCGGCTATAGGATATGTATCTGAAAAGATGGGACTTAAGGGACCCTCGTATAAAGCCGCGTGCTGCTCTACAAATAAATGGGAAATGAAAAAAGCATTTGAGAGAGAGGGCGTAAGCACTGCCAGATTCAGACTTGTGAAAAATCAGATGGATCTGGAAAAGGCGTTGGAGGAACTGAAGTTTCCTGTTATTGTGAAAGCAGTGGACCTGATGGGCAGCAGAGGAATATTCAGAAGCAATACGAAAGAAGAAGCCATTGCCAATTACAGTAAAACAATGGAGGCAACCGGGAAGGACTACTGCCTGGTGGAAGAGTTCATTGAGGGGACAATATTTGGGACGGAAGCAATGCTTCAGGATGGAGAGCTTGTTTTTATGCTTCCAAACGGAATAGACGCTTATCAGAGCTTTACGCCCACACCGGTTGGACATTCTGTACCCCTTGAGGATATTGACCAGCTGTCACCTCAGATTTCAGGGGAAGTTTTAAAAGCAGTCCGCGCATTGGGATTTGATAACTGCCCGGTTAACTGTGACCTGATATTAAAGGATGGCAAGGTTTATGTAATAGAAATCACTGCAAGAGCAGGGGCAACCTGCCTGCCGGAATTAGTGAGTATATACTATGGAATACACTATTATGAAGTAATTGCCATGCTGGCAATGGGACTGGATGTCCGCGCGCTGTTTATCCGTGCTTCTATGGTTCGACCGGTACCTAATCTATCCAAGATTTTGATTTCCCAAAAGTCCGGTACGGTTACGAAGCTGGTGAACGAAAACGAACCCTGTGAGGATATTATCGACTTATCCTTTAATATCAAGGAAGGGGACCGCGTGAATCAATATCACAATGGCAGAGACAGAATTGGTCAGATTATTATAAAGGGTGACACGCTTAAGGCATGCAGGGAACGTTTAGAAGAAGTACTATCCAAGATCACTATAGAAGTGGAAGAATGATATGGCTGAACAGACAAAAAACAAATGGTTTTATATAAAGTTATTTACAGTTCTGCATATCAGCCTGCTTTTTAGTTCTTTAAGCGGTGTGGCGTCAAAGATGGCGGCAAACCAGAAATTTTTATCACTGGAATTTTGCGGTTACTATGGACTGGTGCTTCTGATTATGTTCGTATATGCCTTTATCTGGCAGCAGATCTTAAAGCGTATCCCTCTGACGGTAGCATTTGCAAACAAACCGGTAACCCTGATCTGGGGAATGATTTTCGGTAAAATAATATTTGGGGAGGTAATCACATGGAACATGCTGCTGGGAGCAGGGATTATCTTCTTTGGTATCTATCTGGTGGTGACTTCAGATGAGTAAGATGAGTCTTTCTGTCTGTATTTTATTGTCATCTGTTCTGATTTCAGCTATTTCCCAGATCCTGCTGAAAAAGGCTACAATGAAGAAATATAAGAGCATGCTGTTTGAGTATTTAAATCCGCTGGTCATATTTGCGTATGGACTTTTTTTTCTATCCACGCTTCTGACTATGTTTGCACTGCGCTATGTACCGCTATCCATGGCGCCTATTTTAGAATCAACCAGCTACATATTTGTATCCGTCATGGGGTATTTCTTTTTGAAAGAGCGTTTTCCAAAGAAAAAATTAGTAGGAATACTGGTTATTTTAGCGGGAATATTAGTTTTTTCCCTGTAGCCGGCACATACAAATATTTTGCAGCAACATCCAGGCAAACCCGTTTGATTTGTTTCTAACGGAAATAAAGGAGTACTAAAATGTTAATATCAATTGTGATTCCTTGCTATAATTCACAGGATACCATTGAAAAGGTTGTGGATTTATGCGTGGAAGAATTCAAAAAAATAGATGGTTACGAGTGTGAGTTCGTCCTGGTAAATGATTATTCGAAAGACCGGACCTATGAATCCATTAAACGCTGTGCAGCCAAATATCCCTTTGTGAAAGGCATTGACCTGGCTAAGAATTTTGGACAGCACAATGCTATCATGGCAGGGCTTCAGCATACAAACGGCGAGTTGATTATGGGAATGGACGATGACATGCAGACGCACCCTTCCCAAATCCACAAATTTATTGAAAAAATGAATGAAGGCTATGATTTGGTCTATGGCAGATACCAGACCCGGAAATTTTCCTGGTTTAAAAATCTGACCAGTAAAATCAGTGACTTTATAGTCTGGCATATGATTGAAAGGCCAAAGGGGATTACTGCGTGCAGTTTCTGGCTCGCCAAGAAATATGTCAGAGATGAAATTGTTAAGTATGATAACTATAATCTATATCTGCAGGTATTGTTTTACCGTACCACAAATCATATTGCAAATGTGGATATTGAACATTTCAGCCGTGAGGTGGGAACTTCCAATTATACGTTTAAAAAGCTGTTACGGTTATTTTTGTCCTGTATAAATTACACTGTAATCCCCTTGCGTTTTTCCATGCTTCTGGGTGGAATTTTTGCAGTACTCGGTGTGATTGGAGCGCTGGTTGTATTTGTTCGACGGATTTTGGATCCAACGATGGTACTGGGCTGGTCTTCCCTGATGTGCGCCATGTTCCTGTTTTTTGGGATCGTTCTGTTTATGCTTGGGATTGTGGGCGAGTATATCGGAAAAATTATGCTGAATTTGAATAAAACACCTCAGTATGTGGTTCGTGAGACAATCAATGTCCTGGCCGAAAAGACGGAAGCAGGAACGGTAGGCGGGATGGGAACGGAACCGCAAATGGATGTGCAAATGGATCTGCAAAGGAAGCTGGAAAAACAACAAGCCGATGTGGATATACAGCCAGATAAGGTTCAGCAAAATGAAGCAGCGGCAACTGCAGACCGGGGAGAATGTGAATGAAAAACAGGAAAAAGAAACTGATCATCGGTATTCTGATTGTTCTGGTGCTGGTATTGGCAGCAGCTCTTGGATTTATCGGCAATTATTTTTGTAATTATGCGTTGAATCCCGCTGTAACCAATGGCATTGAATCCGATGATGACACGGACGAAAAGCCGGATAGTGCGGATATGGTGGAAGCCGCATCCTGGCTGTCAGGGGAAGCCGAAGATATCTGGATGACCAGTGACGATTCCCTCAAGCTCCATGCTTATAAAGTGGATGCGAAAAAGCCATCCAATAAATATGTTGTTCTCTGCCATGGCTATAAAGGGGAAGCAGCGAATATGGCTATTTACGGAAAACATTTTTACGAGAGCAATTATAATATATTGATTCCGGATGCCCGGGCTCATGGACAGAGTGAAGGTAAATTAATCGGAATGGGATGGCCGGAAAGAAGAGATATCGTGAAATGGGTCAACACCATCGTATCGGATGATGAAAGTGCCCAGATACTTCTGATGGGTGTTTCCATGGGCGCAGCAACGGTGATGATGACATCCGGAGAAGAAGATCTGCCATCCCAGGTAAAAGCCGTGGTGGAAGACTGTGGATATACTTCCGTATGGGATGAGTTTGAATACCAGCTAAAGGAAATGTTTGGACTGCCTTCGTTTCCGGTTCTGAACGTATCCTCAGCAGTAGTTAAGATCCGTGCCGGTTACTTCTTAAGAGAAGCAAGTGCGCTGAAACAAATAGCGAAGAGCCATACGCCAACATTGTTTATCCATGGTGACCAGGATACCTTTGTACCCTATGACATGTTAGACGAGCTGTATGAAGCAGCGGCATATGAAAAAGAAAAGCTTGTAATTCCGGGAGCAGCACACGGAGAAGCCAGGATGACTGACAGCAAGACTTATTGGGATGCAGTTGACCGGTTTGCCAAAAAGTATATTAAGTAATCCCTATAGAAAGACCGGGGAAATAAAATGGTCCACAAGCTGGGTGTAGCTTGCGGACCTATACGATAAAGGGTCTGAACGTCTAATTTGTTATAAGACTGGTAGAAAAAGCATGTTTAAGCTTGATAAATTTTTGAAGTAAAAAGCTGTATGGCAGCAATGGATGTTCCAATTGCCAGGATACCCATAACAATGAGATAAATATAGAAGTAAGGAGACTGGGCTATTAATAATATTAAGTCTCCGGTTTTCTGGTGAAGAGTAGGATAAATGTTTATAACAGCAATGATTAGAATGATGACTTCACCTGCAAATAGTGTAAAACGAACAATTTTATTATCGAGAGTCAGGATCATCAAAGCAACATGCCAGGCAAAAATAAAGCAAAAGTAGTAAAAGAGCATGGCGCTGATTAATCCGGTCAGTGAACTCTGTGAATACATGTAAATCAGGTAATCAGGAGTGAGAACGGATATGTCAATCAGGATTGTGAAAAGCAGGTAAAAATAGCTTTTCATCAGTAAATTCTGAATGATATTTTTTCGTGGCAGTGGTGCATATCGCATAATGGAGTGTTCCTCAAAGTAAACTCTTCGCAGTTTTTGTATGGTATATACGAATACCCATAACGTAAGAGATAGAACTCCATTCCCAAAGAAAAATGTCTGCCCCAGCACAAAGCATATCAATATATACGAGAATATCTGCATACGCCCTACATCTGCGACCCGTTCCATTTTCTGATAGGCCAGAATATCCTTTATCATAACGCATCCTCCTTTGAAAAATATCTCATAAAATCATCAAATCCCGCTCTTACAAAGCGCATTTCATCCGTACGTATTCCGTAATTAGTTAGATATCCGGCTGAAATCAAGCCTTCATATCCAAAAGAAGTTTTTTTCATCCCTATTACATTCTTTTTAAATTCCGGTGTCATCTGTTCCAACGGGCAGTGAAACAATCGGTATTGTTCCAGAAGTGCATCTTTTTCTTCCGAAAAAATGATTCTGCCATTTTCCATAAAAGCTACATAATCTGCAATCCGTTCTACGTCCCCGGTCAGGTTGGTGGAAAACAGAATGGATTTCCCCTCATCCTGCATAAAGTCCATTACCATATCTAAAATGTCGTCTTTTGACACAGTATCCAGGTTGGCAGTAGGTTCATCCAGTATCAGTAAATCAGGATTGCAGCTGATCGTCAGCAGAACCTGGAATTTCCGCTGCATACCTGTGGAGAAGTTCGCCAGCCTCTGATCCTCATT
>OATB01000164.1_pt1 | contig 68331 bp, 47 predicted proteins | sample 1494941 | NCBI WGS metagenome assembly OATB01 (sample SAMEA2579931, study PRJEB22360) | human gut metagenome | reverse complement strand
GTAGAGCATTCGGCTGTTAACCGAAGGGTTGTTGGTTCGAGCCCAACTCGGGGAGTGAATGCGACCTGTAAGAGTTTCTTACAGGTCAGTTCTTTCAAAAAGTAAATATGGCTCCGTGGTCAAGCGGTTAAGACATCGCCCTTTCACGGCGGTAACACGGGTTCGATTCCCGTCGGAGTCACTGAATATAAAATATTTGTTATGTATGCCGATGTGGCTCAATTGGCAGAGCAGCTGATTTGTAATCAGCAGGTTATCGGTTCGAGTCCGATCATCGGCTCTTTGGACCTTTAGCTCAGTTGGTTAGAGCAACCGGCTCATAACCGGTCGGTCCCGGGTTCGAGTCCCTGAAGGTCCACTTTAGTTCCATATTTTATATTCTGTATATGTCTGGCCCGGTGGCTCAGCTGGTTAGAGCGCCGCCCTGTCACGGCGGAGGTCGTCGGTTCGATCCCGATCCGGGTCGCTTTAAAAAGTCTGCGGAAGCAGGCTTTTTTCGTGTATAAAATTTCTTCCAGCTATAAAAGATGCCGTATTCCAGACATAGAAAAAAGTCTGAAAGACGGCATCTTGCTTAACAGATAAATTAACGGATAAAGTTTGTGCCGACGCGCGGTTCCTTTTCCGGAAGACCAAAGGATTCTTTTCCGAGCTGGATGCTCTTCATCAGAAAACTCATATTCCGTGCAAGGGTACGCATGATCTGCAGGCCTTCGAGATCTTGCTGTGCCTCGTCCGCATTATTTCCATGGATACTGTTCCAATACTGGCCGGAAGCAACCGGCATGCCGGAGATGGTGAAGTATTTGTTCAGCTCATCAAAGGTAGCGGAAAGACCGCCGCGGCGTGCAGAGACAACCGAAGCGCCGACTTTCATGGTCTTGTCAAAGTGTGTGCTGTAGAACAGCCGGTCAAGAAAAGCAATAAGTGTTGCATTTGCAGATGCATAATAAACCGGACTTCCGACAACAAGGCCGTCAGCCTCTTCAAATTTCGGAGCAACCTCATTTACCATATCGGAAAAAGCACATTTTCCGAGCTTGGAACAGGCACCGCAGGCAACACAGCCGCGGATATCTTTATTTCCGATATGTACGATTTCTGCCTCAATACCATTTTCTGTAAAGACTTTTTCCATTTCGTGCAGGGCAGTATAAGTGCTGCCTTTTGCGTGAGGACTTCCGTTGATTAATAATACTTTCATTTGATGGTACCTCTCTTTCATAATTTCCTTTATTATAACACCGGAAAAGATGCAAATAAAGACGCTTTTTTGGGCAAAAACTGATCTTAACAGAAATAGCTGCTGGACGGTATAATACAATCAGCAAAGAAGGCAAAACTTGCAATGGGAGGTTACCAAATGAAGATAGAGAGAATTCTGATTGAAGATCAGATGGCACCGATCGGGCTGGATGAGAAAAAACCGGCATTTTCCTGGCTGCTGACGGCAGAAGAAGGAGAACAGAATCTGATGCAGAGCGCATGCCGGATCGTTGTGCGCACCGGAGAAGATACTGTGTGGGACAGCGGAAAAATGGAAACCGGCGTATCAACAGGGATTGGTTATGAAGGAGAAGCACTGCAGCCCTGTACCAAATATGAGGTAAAAGCAGAGGTGTGGGATAACCACGGCGGAAAAGCAGAAGCAGAAAGTTCCTTCGAGACAGGCCTTATGGATTCTTTGTATGCAGCATGGGAGGGAGCTGAGTGGATCGGCGCACCGCATGCGACGGTATGCGCGGAAAACCGCGGTGTCTTTACGATCGAGAGTGAATTTCGGATGGAAGGCGGGAAGGGAGAAGCGGGTATCGTCTTTGGAGCCAATGACTTCCGTCTGAACGACCATACGAAAAATGAGCTTGGCATGGAAGGGGAGAACTATATCCGTTATGTTGTGTGCCTTGAGGATGGAGATGCACGCCTCGAAATTTACCGCGTGGGCTATGCGCCGGAGGATACAGCGGAAAAACCGTTTGCCGTTACGAAACGGGTCAACTGGAAAGAGAAAACACAGGAAATCCTGACACCAGAGAATGCCGATGCCTTTCATAAGCTGACCGTAGAGGTTGACGGCAATGTGGCATACGCCTATGTCGACGGCATCCTCGTGGATGCCATTGAAGAGCATGGATTTTTTGGAACGAAAGTATCAGGCCGCCAGCTGAATCCGAGAGGAAATAACGATGTGCTGCCGTATCCGAGACTGAATGAGATCGGATTTTATGCAGGAAAAGGGACGACAGGATATTTTAAGAATCTGACCGTAAGAAACGTAAGAAAACCATCCGCGGAAATTGTTCGTGAGACGCCGGAAGGACGGCTGGATGGGGGAAAAAGTATCTTTGCGGATCAGATTCCGGTGGAAAACGGATACTTTAAAGTAGAAGACAGCCAGATTACGGCAGATCCGTCCCATCATTCAATTCCAATGCTGCGGTCGTGTATTTCCTGCCAGAAAGAGAAAAAACTGGTATCGGCACGCCTTTATATTACTGCGCGCGGTATCTACGACTGCCGGATCAACGGACAGGAGATCACGGAAGATCTGCTGCGTCCGGGTCTGACACAGTATGACCACAGAATAAACTATCAGACATACGATATCACAGGGCTGATGAAACCGGGCCGAAACGGAATCGGCGTGACGCTGGCATCGGGCTGGTGGAGCGAGGCACAGACCTTTGTGGTGAAGAACTTCAATTACTTTGGAGACAAGGAGAGTCTGCTTGCCAAGGTTGTCATGAAGTACGAGGACGGCAGCCGCGAGGTCTTTGGAACAAATACCGAGGATTGGAAGTATTTCGGAGAAGGTCCTTACCTGTTTTCCAGCTACTTTGCCGGAGAGCAGTACGATGCGCGCCGGGCAGAGGTTTACGAAACTTATTCTCTGCCGGAGTTTGATGACAGCACCTGGGAAAAGCCAGTTGTTGTGGATACCGTCATGATCGAAGAGTTCTGCACGATGCCGGGCTTTGGACGGTCCTGGCCGGCGGTTCATGAGCAGAAGCCGGAATATATCGGTGAGTACGATGCGCCGGTGCGGATTGTGGACCGGAGAACGGCAAAGACGAGAAAAGAGCTGTTCCCGGGTGTGTATCTCTACGATCTGGAACAGGAGATGGCCGGTGTACCGCGGATTACACTGCATGAGAAGGCGGGCACAAAGATCATCATCCGCTATGCGGAGGTGCTTTATCCGGATCTGCCGGAGTATGCCGGAAAAGAAGGCACGATGATGCTGGAAAATTATCGGGATGCGACGAGTACGGATGTTTATATCTGCCGCGGCGGGGAAGAGGTGTTCCAGCCGAAGTTTACCTTCCACGGCTACCGCTATATTGAGATCAGCGGTGTGGAGCATGCGCCGGAGCTGGAAGAAGTAGAGAGTCTTCAGTATTCTTCTGTGACGGAATTCCATGGAAGCCTTACGAGTAGCCATAAACTGCTGAACCGGTTTGCCGAGAATGTTTCCTGGTCACAGAAATGCAACTTTATCAACATTCCGACCGACTGCCCGCAGAGAAATGAGCGCATGGGCTGGGCGGGCGATACGCATATTTTCTGCCATACGGCGCTCAACAACAGCAGCCTGAAGAAATTCTATGAGCGGAACCTGCAGGCGATGCGTGATCTGCAGACACCGGAAGGCCAGTACCCGGAGATTGCACCGGTGGGCGGCGGATTCGGCGGCATTACGTATGAGTGTGCGAGTATTTTTATGGCGTGGGAACTGTATGAGCAGTATGGGGATATCCGCACACTGGAGAAATTTTATCCTGGCATGCAGAAATATATGGACTATATGAAGGATAAGGGTCTGCCGGGAACGAAGGTAAATCCGGCGATCGGACCGCTTGGCGACTGGCTGGCACCGGAAGAGACGGATCTGCTGCTTTTATGGAATGCATTCTATTATAAAGAAGCCGATCTGATGAGCCGGATTGCCGGTGCGCTCGGAAGAACAGAGGAGCAGCATCAGTATGAGGCGCTTGCTGCGAAGGTGAAGAAATTCTGGAACGAGACATTTGTACTTCCGGATTCCGGAAAGACCTGCAATGCGGACGGAACGCTGTGTGATACGCAGTGCTCGTATGCAATTGCACTGTCTTATGGTGTGGCAGAAGACAGAAAGAGAATAGGAGAGCATCTGATCCGAAAGACGAGAGCGATCGGCCATACGGTCGGAACGGGATTCTTTGGAACGGGTATTCTGAACCAGATGCTGACCGAGCAGGGCGCTGTGGAGGATGCCTGGAAGATGATGCTGCAGACGGCATTCCCGTCGTGGCTGTATCCGGTGACCCAGGGAGCGACGACGATCTGGGAGCACTGGGATTCCTACACGAAGGAAAAAGGCTTCGGCGGACAGAATGCGATGAACTCGTTCAATCATTATTCTCTCGGAAGCGTTCTTTCCTGGCTGTATCACACGGGACTTGGTATCCAGAGAGACGAGACAAAACCGGGTTATCAGCACATTCTGCTGAAACCGCAGCCGGGCCCGCTCGAGTTTATGAAAGGTTCCGTAGACAGCCCGTACGGCGTGATTTCTGCCGGATGGGAGCGGAAAGGTGACAAAATAGAGTATCAGGTTACGATTCCGGTCAATGCAACGGCAACCCTGTTTAAAAACACGGAGGATCCGGCGGATACCGTGGAACTGGGAAGCGGAACGTATACTTTTATGCTGTAAAAAGAAAACCCGAAAGGCTCCGGCAAAGAAATGGGAGACTTTCGGGCGGAAAGAGAAACGCTGTCGGAGAGAAGAGAACTCCGGCAGCGTTTTCTTTGTCATGCTTATTTTTCGGCAGTCATGTGCAGATGACGTTTGATCGCTTCAAAGCTTTCCTGGCTGATGACATGCTCGATGCGGCAGGCATCTTCCGTGGCGGTCTGCTCATCAACACCAAGGCTCATCAGGCCGCGGGAGAGGAGCTGGTGGCGCTCATAGATCATCTCTGCGATCGCGCGTCCGCTGTCGGTCAGGTAGATGTAGCCTTCCGGCGTTACGCGGATCTGCTCTTTTTCTCTTAAGTTTTTCATGGCAACGCTGACACTTGATTTTTTAAAGCCAAGTTCTTCTGCAATATCAACACCGCGTACAACGGGTTTTTTCTGACTTAAGACTAAAATGGTTTCCAAATAATTTTCTGCGGATTCGTTCGTTTTCAGCAAGATGTTCACCTCGTTTTTCTAAATAGCTGAAGATTCATAAATATATATACATATAGAATAGCATATTTTTCGGAATAGGGCAATGATGGTTTTTGATGGTTTTTCTTAATTTCAGAAAAGTTGTAAGATTTCAGAAAAAAAAGACAATGAGGATAGAAGAAGAAAAGCAAGATAAAAGATGACAGGGGGCAAAAAGAGAGGTAAAATAGGAAAAAACAATGAAATTTAGATGGAGGTTAGAACATACCATGGAACAGGTGATAAAGAAAAGACTGCAGCAGGTGATGGATGCGTCTGTTGCAAAAGGAGAGACACCGGGCTGTCTTCTGATGGTGATCAAAGACGGAGAGGAGCAGGTTTATCTGGAGAGCGGATATGCGGATATCGAAGCGAAAAAGCCGGTTTCCCGCGATAATATTTTCCGTCTCTACTCCATGAGCAAGCCGATTACCGCGACGGCCATGATGATTCTGGCAGAGCGCGGAATCGTCGATCTGGCGGATCCGGTCAGCAAGTATCTGCCGGGCTTCCGGAACCCGGTTGTATGTACAGCGGATGGGAAGATAGAAAAAGCAGAGAGGGAGATCCTTCTGGAGGATATTATGAATATGACATCCGGGCTGACGTACGGCGGAACGGATGAGACGGGACGGCAGACCGATGCACTTTTTCAGGAGGTGATCCACGGACTTAAGGAAGAAAACGGCGGAACGATCAGTACAGTAGAATTTGCAAACCGTCTTGGAAAAGTCCCGCTTCTGTATCAGCCGGGTCAGTCCTGGAGTTATGGAACGTCGGCGGATGTCGTAGGTGCGGTGATTGAGGTGGCAAGCGGCATGCGCTTTGGGGATTTTCTGAAAAAAGAAATTTTCGAGCCGCTCGGCATGAACGATACCGATTTCTGGGTTCCGGCAGAAAAGCAGGATCGTCTGGCGAAGGTGTATGACTGCAGGGAGGGACAGCCGTCCGTCCGTTATCTGGACAATAACCTTGGCATTCAGAACGATATGGCGTACCGCCCGGCATATGAGGCAGGCGGAGCAGGCCTTGCATCTACCATCGACGATTATGCGAAATTTACGCAGATGCTGTTGAACGGCGGCACCTACAACGGTGTACAGATTCTCCGTCCGGCAACGGTAAAATTTCTGGGAGGCCACACATTAAGCGCGGTACAGCAGGCAGGCTTTGATAACTGGATCGGTCTGGAAGGATTTTCCTACGGAAATCTGATGCGTGTTCTGGTAGATCCGACGCGTGCGGTAACGCTGGGAAGCAAGGGCGAGTTCGGCTGGGACGGCTGGCTTGGATGCTACATGGAAGTCGTGCCGGAGCAGAATATGACATTTCTGATGATGACTCAGAAAAAAGATGCCGGAACGTATACGCTGTCCCGGAAGATCCGAAATATTATTTTCAGCGAATAACTTTTCATGAGAGTGATTCTCAAGTAAGGCCTTCCGGCCCGTCAGATCAGACGAAAAAAGTGCCGGAAAAGAAACAACTTAACGAATCAGACGGAACATATGAGCAAATTGCTGTAAAACTACGTCGAATTTTGTCTAAAACGGATATTTGCAGTGAGACAGATGTATGCTATTTTAGTGTCAGTCGAAAATGAAGGCGATTTCATTACTACTTTCAGAAAAAACAGCAAAAAAGAGATATCGTGTAAGTTTTTGACCGATTTTGAAGGAAATAAAAGAAAAAATTCAAAATCATGAAAAGAAGACCAAAAAGCAGAAAGGATGCAGAAAATATGATTTCGTTACCGTTAAAGTTTGATGAAGTAGAGAGTGTAGAAGAATTTGTAAATATGGTGAAACGCCTGGATTACGACGTTGACGTAAAAATAGGACGATGCGTCTTTGATGCGAAATCCCTGATGAGTGTCCTGATGATCGCCGGAAACCCGGATGCGGTTGTGGAAGCCCATACGAACGATATCGAAGCATTTAAAAAGAAATTTAAGGATTACCTTCAGTAAGAAAAAAAGTCGGAAAGGCACTGTGTGTAAGATGCATGGTGTCTTTTTTGATGCACGAAAAAGCGGGTGAAGTATCTTGCCGGGGAGACGTGTGCATGGTAAAATAAAGTCTATTGGGATGGAAATAAGAGAATCAAAAGAACGGGCTGATGTAGAAGAAGTTTTTCGTAAAAAAGGAGGCACAAAGTGGAAGAAGAGAAACTGGAAAGAAGCATCAGAAAATCAGAGATTCCCGGACTTACGAGGGAAGAGGAGGAAGCACAGCTTGCGAAGGTGATCGGGATTGCCGAGCAGAATCTGGAACAGGCGAAGGCGGATATCCGGTCGGCGAATGAGGATCTGGCGGATCTGATGGAGACGTACGACGCAAAAGAGGCGGAAGGCCTGGCGCTCTGGAACAACGCGACGGCGAAGCTGAATGCGTACCAGCACGGCATGGCGCGGCTGGAAAAAGCGAGAAAGAAGCCGTATTTCGGGCGGATTGATTTTCAGGATCCGCGGCTTTCGTTTTTAGAGTCCTATTACATCGGGCGCGTCGGCATTTCCGATGAGAAGGCGGAACCGGTTGTGCTGGACTGGCGGGCACCGATTTCCTCCGTCTATTATGAGAACAGCACCGGGCCGTGCAGCTATACGGTGAGTTCAGAGGGTACTTTTTCGATTGATCTGAAAAGAAAGCGGACGTATGAGATTGAAAATGACCATCTGAAAGACTTTTTTGATTCCGATGTGGTAGCGAACGATGAGCTGCTGACAAAGTATCTGGCGAAGAACAAAAAAGCGGTGCTCGGTGAGATCATTGCGACGATCCAGCAGGAGCAGAACCTCATTATCCGCAGATCCCCGAAGACGAATCTGATCGTACAGGGCGTGGCTGGTTCCGGAAAGACGACGGTGGCGATGCACCGGATTTCGTACATCCTCTATAATTACGAGGAGGACTTCCGGCCGGAGGATTTCTATATCATTGGAAGCAACCGCATTCTGCTGAACTACATTACCAGCGTTCTGCCGGAACTCGATGTGTACGGCATCCGTCAGATGACGATGGAGCAGCTTTTTATCCGGCTTCTGTACGAGGACTGGGACGAAGAAAAGTACACGGTACACACCATCGACCGCGCGGATGAGAAAAACAGCATAAAGGGCGGAAGCGGCTGGTTTTTCGATCTGGAAAATTTCTGCCGTACGTACGAGGCAGAGCAGATTCCGCGGGAGCCGGTGCGGCTGGAAAAAACGGGAACATTGCTTCTGGACGCCGAGTATATTGATAACTATTGCAGGGAGCAGTCCACACTTTCCATGGAAGGAAAGATGTGCATGCTGAACGAGATCCTGCTGGCAAAATTTGAGAACGAGGTTTCGGGAAAAGAAGTGACGTTTCCGGCGCGCGAAAAAAAGGCGCTGAAGCGGAAATACGAGAAATATTTTGGAGATGGAAAATGGCGGGGATCCATTTTTGATCTCTATTTACAGTTTCTGGAGCAGCAGGAGGAGAAAGGAAAAGCGGTGGAAGTGCCGGAAAACTCCTTTGATGTCTATGATCTGGCGGCGCTGGCATACCTCTATAAGCGGATCAAGGAAAACGATCCCGTGCGCGAGGCGAGCCATGTGGTCATCGACGAGGCGCAGGATTTCGGGATGATGGCGTACCAGGTGCTTCATTACTGTCTGCGTGACTGTACGTATACCATTATGGGAGATACGTCGCAGAATATCCATTTTTCCTACGGCCTGAACGACTGGGAGGAGCTGAAAAAGCTGATTCTGACCGGCACGTACGATGCGTTCGGCGTTCTGCGGAAGAGTTACCGGAATACGGTGGAGATCTCCGATTTTGCAAACGAGATTCTGCGGCATGGGGACTTTGCGATCTATCCGGTGGAGCCGGTGCTGCGGCACGGAACGGCGGTGCGGAAAGAAGCATTTGACGATGAAGAGGCGCTGCTCGCCGCGGGTGTTCAGACAATCAAGACATGGCAGGCGCAGGGATATGAGACGATTGCCGTTGTATGCCGGGATGAGGCAGAAGCGGCGGATACGGCGCGGAAGCTGAAACAATACGTGCCGGTTGTGGAGGAGGATCTCGAGACGGCAGAGTTCGGCGAGGGCGTGATGGTGCTCCCGGTGGCATATACGAAAGGTCTTGAGTTCGATGCGGTGCTGCTTCTTGATCCGACGGAAGAAAAATATCCTGAAAATGACGGGCAGGTGAAGCTGCTTTACGTGGCGGCGACGCGGGCACTGCATGAGCTGGCGGTGCTGTATACAGGAGAACTGACGGGAATCCTTGCCAAAGAAGCGCCGAAGGGCCGTCACAATCAGGAATTTGCCATAGAGACGCTGACGAAGGCGAAAGAGTATGAGAAGGTTTCGCTGACGCAGAAGGAGGCGCGTGAGGAGAACCGCGCGATCGGCATTCAGGAGATGGACGAGCGGAACAGCCATGGACCGAAACGGATTGTGATCAAGCCGGAGCAGAGGCCGGGAATGGCGCTTGGAAATACAAGCACGACCGGAACAGCGGTGATGGCAAAAGGCAGTACGGCAACGTGGAGGGCTGCGGCAGAAACGGGAGAAGAAATTGCCGCAAAGACAATGCAGCAGCGTGCACCGGAAGGGGTGTCATCTATTTTTGCTGGTGCGGCTTATCATGGAAAGGCAGGCGGCAAAGCGCCGGGAAGCAGACGGAGTGCAGGAACACAGGCAGGAATGCAATATGGAGCGGGCATGGCCGGAGTGCAGAGTGCAAAAAGACCGGGCGGGGCAGGTATGGTACCAGTAGAAGCCGAGAAGACGGAGCGCCTGAATACCTCACCTTACGCTTTCGGCGCAATCCCGGAAAACGAGCTGCTGCGCATCAAGGGCCATTCGAAGATCAAGTGTGCGGTGAAATGGGCGAAGAAAGGAAAATCGGCGGTTGAGATTGCCAGCATGTACGGCATCTTACGCATCACCCCGATCACGCCGGAGGTGATCCGCATCAGTTTCGTAAAGGGCGTGACCGCAAAAGTGCAGGACACGTACTGGAAGCCGAAGGCAGATACCGCGTTTCCGTGGAGTGCGAAAGAATCGAAGACGGCGGTTCTGGTCGAGACGGAAAAGCTGCGCGTCATGGTAGAAAAAAAGGACGGCGCGGTGCAGTTCCTGACGCCGGACAACAAACCAATCCTTTCCGAGAAGCGTGACGAGCCGCGCATGATCGACGGCGGCATGACATGGACGTTCTTCGACTGGAGCGGTTCCGAAAAGCTGAAAGCAAAAGGCATTCTTTCGACCGAGTGGCTGGATCTGACCGCGAAGGCGCGCTACGTCTCTTTTGGCGGAAAGCAGGCGCGGATGCCGCTGCTTGTTTCGAACCGCGGCTACGGCATTGCGGCCGCCGCGTCCCGGACGGCACTGCTGTGCAATGTACGGACGTTTGGAACGTATCTTCACACCGCAGGGGACGGACAGATTGATTATTACTTCATTCTCGGAAAAGACCGGGAGGAAATTGTAAAACAGTATAAAGAGCTATAAAAGGAGCAGACATTTTATGAAAACTCTGGTAATTGCAGAAAAACCATCCGTGGCACGCGACATTGCGCGCGTACTGGGGTGCAGCAAAAAAGAAAACGGAGCGCTGGAGGGAAACAAGTATATCGTTACCTGGGCGCTCGGCCATCTGGTGACGTTAAAAGATCCGGAAGACTATGACAAAAAGTATAAGGAATGGAATATGGCAGTTCTGCCGATGATGCCGGAAAAACTGCAGATCAAGGTCATTCCGCAGACGGGAAAACAGTACCATGCGGTGACGACACAGCTTGCGCGGAAGGACGTGAATGAGATTGTCATTGCAACCGATGCCGGACGCGAGGGTGAGCTGGTGGCGCGGTGGATTCTCGACAAAGCACATAACCAGAAGCCGTGTAAGCGTCTCTGGATTTCCTCTGTGACGGACAAGGCGATCCGTGAGGGTTTTGCCAATCTGAAGGATGCGAAAGAGTACGACAATCTCTACCGCGCTGCCGTTTCCCGTGCCGAGGCGGACTGGCTCGTCGGCATCAATGCGACGCGGGCGCTGACCTGTAAATACAATGCACAGCTTTCCTGCGGCCGTGTGCAGACGCCGACACTTGCCATGATCGCACAGCGCGAGCAGGAAATCCGTGAATTTGTCCCGAAACCGTATTACACGGTGACGGCCGCGGCGGGCGGTGTGGTCTACACCTGGAAAGATGAAAAATCGGGCGGCACAAGAATCTCCGATCCGGAAAAGGCAAAGCAGATCGCAGAGAAGGCAAAACGGTATCCGCTTGTCTTACAGAACGTAGAAAAGAAGAAAAAGCAGAAAGAAGCGCCATTGCTCTACGATCTGACGGAGCTGCAGCGCGATGCGAGCGCACGGTTCGGCTATTCGGCAAAACAGACGCTGAATCTGATGCAGAGCCTCTATGAGACCCATAAAGTCCTTACGTATCCGCGGACAGATTCACGGTATCTGACGAAAGATATTGTGCCGACGTTAAAAGAGCGGCTGGATGCGGTCAGCATCGGCCCGTACAAAGCACTGGCCCAGCAGGCGAAGCGCAGTCCGCTGAACGGAAAGCTCTTCTTTGTCAATGATGCGAAGGTTTCCGATCACCATGCCATTATCCCGACGGAGCAGTACGTGCAGTTATCCGCACTCTCGAACGAGGAGCGCCGCATTTATGATCTTGTTGTGCGCCGCTTTCTTGCGGTACTGCTGCCGCCGTGTGTATATGAAGAGACGGTGATCCGGGCTTCCATCGAAAAGGAATGCTTTACTGCGCGCGGAAAGCGCATGGTCGAGAAAGGCTGGCAGGAGGCGTACGAGGATAACCGGTACGACGAAGAGGATGAGGCGAAAGAAGGGGTGCGGGAGCAGAATCTGCCGCTTCTGGAGGCAGGCATGAAGATCGGGCAGCCGAAGATCAGTCTCCGCGAAGGAAAGACAAAACCTCCGGCACGCTTCACGGAAGGCACGCTGCTCTCCGCGATGGAAAATCCGGTCCGCTACATGGAAAACCGCGACAGCAGCCTGGTAAAAACGATCGGTGAGGCGGGCGGCCTTGGAACGGTTGCGACCCGTGCGGATATCATCGAGAAGCTGTTCCGCAGCTTTCTGCTGGAGAAAAAAGGCAATGAGATCTATCTGACCTCGAAAGCACGCCAGCTTCTGAAGCTGGTTCCGGCGGATTTGAAAAAGCCGGAGCTGACGGCAAGCTGGGAGATGCAGTTAAACGACATTGCAAAGGGAAAGAAGCGGCGCGATGTGTTTATGAAGGAGATCCGCAGCTACACGGTGGAACTGATCGATGAGATCAAGACGGAAGAGGGAACGTTCCGCCACGACAACCTGACGAACAAGAAGTGCCCGAACTGCGGAAAACGGCTGCTTGCGGTGAATGGAAAGAACGCAAAACTGCTCGTCTGCCAGGACAGAGAGTGCGGCTACCGCGAGACGGTTTCCCGCACGACGAATGCGAGATGCCCGGTCTGCCATAAGCGCATGGAGATGATCGGAAAGGGCGAGGATGCGACGTTTGTCTGCGCCTGCGGCCACAAAGAGCGCATGACAAAATTCCAAGAGCGCCGCAAAAAAGAGGGCGGCGGCGTGACGAAGCGCGATGTGGCAGCTTATATGAAGAAACAGAAAAAAGAGGCCGAAGAGCCGGTGAACAATGCGTTTGCCGCGGCATTAAAAGGAATTAAATTATAAAAAAGGGAGCGAGTTCTGCCGAAAATCAAAAAACGGCGGAACCCGCTTCTTTTGTTAAAATCGTTGAGGAAAAGGTCAAAAAAAGTGATTGTTTTATGCAGAGTTATGCCGTAAAATAGAAACAAATGATATAAGAAACAGGAAAATTCTGAAAATAACAACAGGGAGGTTTTTCAATGAAACAGACAGATCTGGAAAAACTGCTGGCGGATATGTCGCTGAAAGAGAAAGTAGATCAGATGCTTCAGTTAAGCGGAGCATTTTACCTCGGGGATGAAAACAGCGTCCTGACCGGCCCGGCAAATGACATGGGAATCGGAAAAGAGGACCTGGAGATGGCCGGTTCCATTCTCGGTGCAGCCGGTGCCGATACGATGAAAAAACTGCAGGATGACTACATGGCAAAACAGCCGCATCACATCCCGATGCTGTTCATGATGGATGTCATTCACGGCATGAAGACCATTTTCCCGGCGCCGCTGGCGCAGGGAGCCACTTTTGATCCGGAGCTCTCCGGCGAGTGCGCGTCTGCAGCCGCAAAAGAAGCATCCGCGGCCGGACTTCACGTTACCTTTTCTCCGATGGTTGACCTTGTGCGCGATGCGAGATGGGGCCGCGTTGTAGAATCCACAGGCGAAGATCCGTACCTGAACAGCCGCTTTTCCGAGGCGATCGTAAAAGGCTTCCAGGGCGATGATTTAAAAACACCGGGAAAAGTTGCCTCCTGCATCAAACACTTTGCAGGCTACGGCGGAGCAGTCGCAGGAAGAGATTACAACACCGTAGAGCTCTCAGAGCATACCTTCCGTGAATTCTATCTTCCGGCATACAAAGCAGGCATCGATGCGGGCGCAGCGATGGTGATGACATCATTTAACACGATCAACGGCGTTCCGGCGAGCACCAACAAATGGCTGATGCGCGATATCCTGCGCGGCGAGATGGGATTTGACGGCGTGCTGATTTCTGACTTTGCAGCCATTCTGGAAACCGTTGCCCACAGAAGCTCGAAAGATGCCGCCGATGCAGCGAAAAAAGCGCTGGAGGCAGGCGTGGATATTGATATGATGACATCCGTTTACGCCGCAAACCTCTGCCGTCTCGTAGAAGAAGGTGAAGTGGACGAGCATCTGATTGACGAGTGCTGCCTGCGGATTCTGGAACTGAAAAACAAACTGGGACTGTTTGAAAATCCATATAAAGATGCGGATGCCGAGAAAGAGAAAGCATACAACCTCTGCCCGGAGCACCGTGCACTGGCGAAAAAAGCAGCGGAAGAATCCTTCGTCCTGCTGAAAAACGACGGCGTACTGCCGCTCGACACTGCGAAAAAGATCGCATTTGTCGGCCCGTATACCAACAATCATGAAATCAAGAGCAGCTGGTCCTTCACCGGCGACAGCAAGGACTGCGTGACGATTCAGGAAGCAGCCGAGAAAGTCTTCGACGCATCACGCACCACGTATGCAGAAGGATGCCCGGTTATCGGAAACGATGTGGAGCTGATCGGATTTACCGAGACGACACCGAAAAAATACAGTGAGGAAGAGCTTGCTGCCATGGAGCAGAGCGCACTACAGGCAGCAAAAGAGGCCGATCTCGTGGTAATGCCGATGGGTGAGCATTATCTGCAGAGCGGCGAGGCGACCAGCCGTGCCATGATCGATGTGCCGGAAATCCAGATGGAGCTGTTCCGCAAAGTGCTGGCCGTCAACCCGAATGTGGTTGTCGTTCTGTTCAACGGCCGCCCGCTGGATCTGCGGGAAATCAGCGCTAAAGCAAAAGCCATTCTCGAGGTATGGTTCCCGGGAACCGAGGGCGGAAGCGCTGTTGTGGATGTCCTGACCGGAAAGAAAAATCCGTCCGGCAAGCTGCCGATGAGCTTCCCGTACTGCGTGGGCCAGGCACCGGTCAGCTACAACGAGTATTCCACCGGAAGACCGAATCTGCCGGGCATGAAAGAGCGGTTCCGCTCCAAATATCTTGACATTCCGAATGCACCGCTGTATCCGTTCGGCTATGGTCTTTCCTACACGACATTTGCCGTTTCGGATGTCGTGCTTGACCAGAACGAGATGGATAAGAATGGCAGAATTGCAGCAAAAGTAACCGTGAAGAATACCGGTGATGCTGCAGGCTGCGAGGTTGTTCAGCTGTACATCCGCGATGATTATTCCGATGTGGTTCGTCCGGTGAAAGAGCTGAAAGGTTTCCGGAAAGTAGAGCTTGCCCCGGGTGAGGAGCAGGAGGTTACGTTCTATATTACCGAAGAGGATCTGCGCTACTACCGGCTCGACGGAACCTTCGGCAGCGAGCCGGGTACCTTTACGGTGATGATCGGCAACAGCAGCACGACGGAAAACAGTGCGGTATTTACATTAAAATAAATTGGGAAAAGAAGGGTGAAACTTATGGAGAAAACAACGAAAAACGGAATCCACCGGATCCGCCAGGAGGGCGGAAAAACGATCGCCTGGGCAGAGGAGTCCGGAGTTAAGGTACTGGAAAAAGACGGGTATTACTTTAAAGACCTGGCAAAAACCGGCGAACTGCTGCCGTATGAGAACTGGCGCCTTTCCGATGAGGAGAGAGCCGCAGACCTTGCGGGCCGTCTTTCCATCGAGGAGATCGCGGGTCTTATGCTGTACTCACCGCACCAGGCCGTACCGCCGATGCCGGGCGGTCCGTTCCAGGGAACGTTTGACGGAAAAACGTATCTGGAATCCGGCAAAGAACCGTATGCGATTTCTGATCAGCAGAAAGAATTTCTGGAGGACGAGCATATCCGCCATATCCTGCTGACGAACGTGGAAAGCCCGGAGATTTCCGCAAAATGGAGCAATGAGCTGCAGAAACGGGCGGAGACACTGCCGTATGGTATTCCGATCAACCTCTCCTCTGATCCGCGGAACGGAGCAAAGGATTCCGGCGCAGAGTTCAAGAGCGGCGGAAGCGAGATCAGCAAATGGCCGGAGGGTGTCGGCTTTGCAGCATGCTTTGACCCGGAAGTAGCCGGACAGTTTGCAAAGGATGCCTCCCGTGAATACCGGGCACTCGGCATCACAACGGCACTCGGACCGCAGATCGACCTCTGCACCGAGCCGAGATGGATGCGCTTTGTCGATACGTTAGGCGAAGAAGTGGAGATGTCCAAAAAGCTTACCAAAGCGTACTGTGACGGTATGCAGACAACGGAAGGGGAAGCAGACGGCTGGGGAAAAGACAGCGTCAACACGATGGTCAAACACTGGCCGGGCGGCGGCACCGGAGAGGCCGGACGCGATGCACACTATGCATTCGGACAGTTTGCCGTTTATCCGACCGGAAATTTTGAGGAGCATTTAAAACCGTTTACCGAGGCAGCCTTTCACCTGGACGGACCGACCGACTGCGCATCCGCGGTTATGCCGTACTACACCGTATCCTACGGCGTGGACAAGAAAAACGACAAGAACGTCGGAAACTCCTACAGCGAGTACCTGATCAAGGATCTGCTGCGCGGAAAATATGAATTCAAAGGCATTGTCTGCACCGACTGGGGCATCACCCAGGATCCGGAGAAGACGATTGAGGGATTTGGAAGCCGCTGCTACGGCGTGCAGGATATGACCGAGGCAGAACGGTGTCTGCTGGCGATCACAAACGGCGTTGACCAGTTCGGCGGAAACAGCGAGTCCGGTCCGATTGTCGAGGCGTATAAGATCGGCTGTGAGAAATACGGCGAGAAAGCGATGCGTGAGCGCATGGAGCTGTCCGCCAAACGTCTTCTGATCAACATTTTCCACTGCGGCTTGTTTGAGGACCCGTATCTTGATCCGGAAGAATCCGCAAAGATTGTAGGATGCGAAGAGTTCTGCCGCCATGGCTATGAGGCACAGAAGAAATCCATCGTCCTGCTGAAAAACAGTGCGAAACGCGCACCGGAAGGACAGAAGGGTGTGCTGCCGCTGAAGAAAGGTTTGAAGGTTTATATTCCGGAGAGAAAGATCGGACCGTCCAAAGCGTTCTTCCGCATCGATCTGCCGGCAAAAACCGAAGATCCGCTGCCGGATGGACTGCCGTCCAAGTACGGTACACGCGTGGCATCACCGGAGGAGGCCGATGTGGCGCTGGTATTTATCGAAAGCCCGGCATGCAACCCGTATTCCACCGAAGATCTTGCGAACGGCGGCAACGGCTATCTGCCGATTACACTGCAGTACCGCCCGTATACGGCGAAAAAAGCGCGTGAGGTCAGCATTGCCGGCGGCGATTTCCGCGAGAATTTCACGAACCGCAGCTATCTTGGAAAGACAAACACTGCCTACAACGAGGCTGATCTCGACAATATTCTCGAATGCCGCCGCGCGATGGGCGACAAGCCGGTGATCGTCTGCGCAACCGTCAACAACCCGATGGTGATGCATGAATTTGAAGCCGAAGCCGATGCGATCGTCGCAGAGTTCGGTGTTTCGAGAGCCGCTGTGCTTGACGTTGTCTTCGGCGATTACAACCCGACCGGCCGTCTGCCGATCCAGATGCCGAAGGATATGGATGCGGTTGAGGAGCAGAGCGAGGACCGTGCGTTGGATATGGAAACCTATATTGACAGCGAAGGACATAACTATGACTACGGTTATGGCATGAATTACGAAGGCGTTCTTCCTGCATGGAAAAAGTAAAAGAATAACAGAAAACCTGATCGGCACCGGGACCGCGTGTGTTTCGGTGCCGATATTGGAAACAAAAGACAGAATAAGGAGGACTTAAAAAGAGATGATTGTTCCAAAATATTTCGAAGATTTCGATCACCTGCATGTGAATACCATGCCGAACCGTGCCTACTACATTCCGGCATCCCGCCGCATGGAGGATCTGGTGGAGAACCGGGAGGCGTCGGACCGCTTTTTTCTGCTTTCCGGCGACTGGAAATTCCGCTATTTTACCAGTGTTTACGATGTAAAAGAGGAGTTTTTCGCAGAAGGATACGACACTTCTGTATTCGAGACGATTCCGGTGCCGTCCGTCTGGCAGAATTATGGCCATGACCACCATCAGTATACGAACGTCCGCTACCCGTTCCCGGTGGATCCGCCGTATGTGCCGTATGAGAACCCGTGCGGTGCGTACGTGAGAACGTTCGAGTGGAAAAAACAGGAGGAAGCACCGAGGGCATTCCTGAATTTTGAGGGCGTGGATTCCTGTTTCTACGTGTGGATGAACGGCAGCTTCGTCGGCTACAGCCAGGTGTCTCATTCTACGAGTGAATTTGATGTAACAGACTTCTTAAAAGATGGCACCAACACCATCGCCGTACTGGTGCTGAAATGGTGCGATGGAAGCTATCTCGAGGATCAGGACAAATTCCGCATGAGCGGCATTTTCCGCGATGTCTATCTGCTTGCAAGACCAGAAAAAGGCATCCGCGATTACTTTGTAAAGGCAGCGCCGGACGCATCGTACCAGAATGGAGAAGTTTCGATTGCGATTACCTGGAATGACGAGGAACCGCAGGAAGGAACGGCAAAGCTGTTTGATACAGAAAATCATCTTGTGGCAGAGGCAGCGTTTGGCGGCGATACGGTTCAGATGCATGTAAAAGAGGCACTTCTGGGGAATGCCGGGGAGCCGTATCTGTATACGCTGGTGCTGGAGACGGCGGGTGAGGTGATCACTGATCATGTCGGCATCCGTGAGATCCACGCGAAGGACGGTGTGCTGTACCTGAACGGCGTGAAGATCAAATTCCACGGAACAAACCGCCACGACAGCGATCCGGTGACGGGATTTGCAATCAGCCTTGCACAGATCAAAAAAGATCTGAAGGTAATGAAAGAGCACAACATCAATGCGATCCGGACCAGCCATTACCCGAATGCGCCGTACTGTTATCAGCTTTATGACCGTCTCGGTTTTTATGTCATCGATGAGGCGGACAATGAGAGCCACGGCACAGAGGAAATTTATGCGAATTACACGAGCTGGGAAGAGTATGCGAAGAACTGGAATAAACTAATTGCGAACAATCCGGTATTTACCGAGGCAACCGTAGACCGCACACAGCGTTGCGTAGAGCGCGATAAAAACCGCCCGAGCGTTGTCATCTGGTCGATGGGAAATGAGTGCGCATACGGCTGTACCTTCGAGGCGGCCTTAAAGTGGACGAAGGAATTTGATCCGACGCGTCTGACGCACTATGAGTCGGCACGGTATGTGGATGATCCGAAGAAATACGATTACAGCAACCTCGACCTCTACAGCCGCATGTATCCATCACTCGAGGAGATCAAAAAAGAGCTGGTGGAGTACGGGGATAAGCCGTATATCATGTGCGAATACTGCCATGCGATGGGCAACGGCCCGGGAGATCTTGAAGATTACTTTGAACTGATCCACAGCGAGGAGAAGATGTGCGGCGGCTTTATCTGGGAGTGGTGCGACCACGCGATTGATATGGGAAAAACGATCGAGGGAAAGAAGATGTACGCGTACGGCGGCGACCACAACGAGTATCCGCACGACGGCAACTTCTGCATGGACGGACTTGTTTATCCGGACCGCACACCGCATACGGGGCTGATGGAATTTAAAAACGTGTATCGTCCGGTGCGCGTGACGGGATATGATGCCGAAAAGGGTACACTGACCATCAAAAACTATATGAATTTTGTGAATCTGAAAGATTACGCTGTGCTCGGCTATGAGGTGCTTGTGGACGGCGAAGTGACGGAGAGCGGCAAGATTACAGATGAAGCACTGCTGGAGCTTGCGGCAGGCTGTGAGAAGACGATTCCGCTTGCCATTTCCGTGCCGGAGCAGGGAAAATGTGCGCTGAAGGTTACCTGGTATCAGAAACAGGCCACTGAGGTGCTGCCGGAGCAGTTCGAACTGGGATTTGAAGAAGTTCCGGTGAAAACGAAAGATAATCAGAACCAGAAGGCAAAAGAGATGATGAAGCGCCCGGAGGGAACGGCTTCGTTTGGATGGAAAGAGGACGATCATTATCTGACGGTATCGACGGAACAGTTCAGCTATACCTATAATAAGTTCACCGGCCTGTTCGAGGAAATGTGCTATGCCAACCAGAATCTGCTCGACCGCCCGATGGAGCTGAACATCTGGCGTGCGCCGACAGACAATGACCGCAATATCAAGAATACCTGGATGCGTGCGCAGTATGACCGCACCGTGACGCGGGCGTATGAGACAACGGCAAAAGAAGAAAACGGCTGCGTGGAGATCGAGACAAGCTATTCGATTTCGTCTCCGGCTCTGCAGCGGATCCTTGCAGGTGTGATCAAATGGACAATTTACAGCGACGGAACGACCGATGTCCATGTAGAAGCAAAGAAAGACCCGGTATTCCCGGTTCTGCCGCGTTTTGGCCTGCGCCTGTTCCTGCCGGAATCGTTTGCAGAACTGACCTACTGCGGCCTCGGCCCGGTGGAGAGCTACGTGGATAAGCACCAGGCAAGCTATCACGGCGTTTTCCACAGCACACCGGCAGAACAGCAGGAAGACTATATCCGCCCGCAGGAGAACGGCAGCCACTACGACTGCGATTATGCAAGTCTTGCCAGTGATCGTGCGGTATTGACGGCAGTGGGAGAGAAAACGTTCTCCTTCCAGGCATCCGTTTATACGCAGGAGGAGTTGACGGAAAAAGCGCATAACTATGAGCTTAAGCCGTGCGGAAGCACTGTTTTCTGCATTGACTACCGCCAGGCGGGAATCGGATCGGCAAGCTGCGGACCGATGCTGCTGGAGAAGTATCAGTTGAAAGAAAACGAAATAAAATTCGCCGTACGGCTGAAACCGGAACTGCTGTAAGACGATTGCAGAAAAAAAGCTGCTTCATCTTCCGAAAAGGGGAGTGAAGCAGCTTTTTTTTGTATGGGGGATAGGAAAAAGTCTGAATAAACCTATTGATACGGTATGAATATGGGTATATAATGGATGAAATTACAATTCAGATTCACAGATTCTGGAAAATCAGGGAAGAAAAAGGAGAAAACAGATCATGAGTGAAATTACAAGAGACGAGGCGTTTGCCTTATTAAAAAAATACAACAAAGATCCCTTCCATATTCAGCATGCGCTTACCGTAGAGGCTGTGATGAAATGGTATGCGAGAGAACTCGGCTATGGAGCAGAAGAGGGGCACTGGGGAATTGTCGGCCTGCTGCATGATATTGATTTTGAACTGTATCCGGCCGAGCACTGTCTGAAAGCGCCGGAACTTCTGCGGGAAGGCGGCGTATCGGAGGATATCATTCATGGTGTTGTATCACACGGATACGGCATTACCATCGAGTGCGGCGTGACGCTGGATGTGGAGCCGGTTCACGAGATGGAAAAGGTGCTGTTTGCCGCAGATGAGCTGACAGGCCTGATCTGGGCGGCTGCGCTGATGCGGCCTTCGAAGAGTACAAAAGATATGGAACTGAAATCCCTGAAGAAAAAATATAAGAGCAAAGGCTTTGCGGCTGGATGTTCGCGGGAAGTCATTGAGCGGGGCGCCGAGCAGCTTGACTGGCCGCTGGAAAAACTGCTGACTATGACAATGCAGGCCATGGCTGACAGTGAGGATGAGATCAACCGGGAAGTAGAAGCGGAGCAGAACGCATAAAAAACTGCCCGAATTTCAACAGAAAAACTGGAATTCGGGCAGTTTTTTTATGCATGGCGCATCTTTTTCCCAGGCATTACCATTTCTTTTTTCGTCAGACGGTAAAATTCTACATGATTTCCAATGAATTTTTGAACCAGAGATACGGTTCGTCCAGTCATAAAAGCACAGAAGAAAGTTCCGATGCCGATTCCGTAAAGATGGTGAAGGATTACAAGGGACAGGATTACGGTCGTTGTCAGACAGGTGAGATCAAAGGTTGTCTTGATCTGGTTATACTTTTTATGCAGAAGTTCCGACAGATCCCGCGGAAAAATATCGGTCGGGACAATCGGCAGCAGGCAGTTGTTGGCGAGGCAGATGCCGAAGCACATCAGAAGAAATCCGGTGAAAAAGCAGACCACATTCAGCGACAGAACATTTGGCAGCAGGGTAACCCAGGTATTGTGTACATCGATCATTTTTCCGAATCCGATGCCGACAACAAAAGAAAACAGATAGCCGGGACAGAACGAACGCTTCAGGACCATCAGGGTGATGACAAGCAGCGTTTGAAAGATATAGTTCCACGTTCCGAAACTGAAAACTGGAAACGCTGTGCTGAGGATGAGCGGCACGGAGGAAATTGTTGAAATTCCAAATACGCTTTTTGACATCAGATCAATGGCAAGAGGGTTGATCAGAAGCACGATCAGAAGCGCCGCTTCGCCTGGAAGATGAAATTTTCTGGTATTCATGAGTAAAAATCTTTCTTTCCTGAGAATGAAATTACGTTAAGGTCTTGAAACTATGCTTATTATAGACACAGAAACCGATAAAAACAAATGATTATTTTGAATGAATTGATTCTAAAATTAAATGAAAAGTGGTATGATAGATGCAGAACAGGAAAAGAGGCTATCTATGAATATCGAGTATTTAAAATATTTTGCAGAGCTGGCAAAACTGCAGCACTATGGAAAAGCGGCAAAAGCGCTGAATATTTCCCAGCCGGGGCTCAGCCATGCGATCAAGACACTGGAGGACGAGTACGGTGTTCCGCTCTTCCAGAAAGAAGGACGAAACGTGAGCCTGAGCCGCTACGGAAAAGAACTGATGCAGGATGTCGAGGAGATTCTGGACGCATATCTTCGAATGGAGGAGCGGGCGGCAGGCCTTCGGACGGAAGAAAAGACAGTGCGGATCGGAACCGTATATCCGCTCGCGGCAGGAACAATACCACATATGCTACGGGAATTCGGCGCGACCTTCCCGTTTATCATCTACAACCGCCTGACCCCAGAGATCGAGGAGGGTCTGCTGGATGGAAAATACGATATCGGCTTCTGCTCAGAACTGCTGAAATCCGAAGAACTCGAATATTATCCCCTCCGGGAATCTTACATCGCGGCCGCCGTCCCGGAAGGTCATCCGCTGGAGGGGAAAGAGAACATCACACTAAAAGAAGCAGCCAAGTATCCGCAGGTCATGTTTTCCAGGACGAGCGGCTTCCGCAGCCTCCAAGAGCAGATCTTCGCCGAACAGGGCATCCAGGTAAAACCCGTGTGTGAGGCCGAAGAAATCGAAGTCATCACCGGCCTTGTGGAAAATGGTTTTGGAATATCTATCCTCCCCTACATGGACATCGTCCGCCTCCATCACATCACCGCAATCCCGGTGCAGACCTCAAGCTGGAAATCAAAATTCTACATCGCCAGAAGAAAATACGGAATCCGCACAGCGCAGGAAGAGGCGTTTTTTCAGCATTGGAGGAAATGACGGGCAGGAAATTTTATGGTATAGTAAAACAAAATCTAAGTGAAAAAGGTGAGATACAAAATGATCAGTGAAAAAATTTTTGAGCTAATTCTTCGAAACGGCATGACCCAGAAAGAATTCTCCGAAGAAACCGGAATTTCCCAGAGCACCATCAGCGACTGGAAAAGAAAGGGCACGAATCCGTCGGCGGATAAAATACTGAAAATCTGCGAAGTGCTGAAGGTTACGCCGTATGAACTTCTGGGGGAGAATGAGACAGAGCGAAATGCGGGAAATCCGGAAATGAGCGCAGGAAATGAAACAGAAAAAATCATTCTGGAAGGCTTTCGGAATCTGTCAGACAGAAAAAAAGAACGAATCCTGGGATATCTGGCAGCATTGCAGGAGGATTAAGATGAAACAGAAACCATCCTATCTGCCAAAGAAATATAAGTATTCTGCCCGTTCCGGCAATCTGAAAGCGGAGGCAGTGGGGGTTGTGAAAGGGGCGAAGCATTTTCCGGTTTTTGAAGGAGATGTTGTTTTTAAACCGCTTACAAAATCTAAACCGCTGTCTACGCCGCTGTTCGCCTATGCTGAGGTTTTCTGGTCATGGGTGATTGATGCGTATTTTATGCCGGCGCCGCAGTATCAGCTTGCGTTTTGCGAAGGGTATGAGGCGGAGGTGGAGAAATATTACGATTATGGAACAGTTTCACCGATGATTTATAACAAGGGAGAGCATCTGCTGAATCTGTTGGAAGTTTTTCGAAAATATCCAGATCCCAAAGTTCACATCGATGATTACGTCAATTACTGCCAGATGTTCTACGATTATACCGAAATCCTCGAATCGGACTACTTCCAGAACAACACGGCGATGGCGGAGGAGTTGGTAATGCAGATTCTGGTTTCGATTTTGAAAGGGGATCAAAATTATCACTATGAAAATATTGCATTTGTCTGCGATGAGGATGACAAGATTCTGCGTCTGGCGCCGATGATCGATCACGAGTTTTCTACGTATTTCATGTTCCCGGACAGCATGCCGCGGCAGATGTACTGGTTCGAACAGCTTGCGCGGTCCATTCAGGGGGATGAAGTGCAGCGGGGGGAATTTGACTATCTGACAAAAGAAACAGAGCGTCATCTGATGGAAAAAAGTGCGACATGTCTGCACAAAAATCTGGTATACATCAGAGAACATTATCCGAAGGTCTGCGCCGCATTTCTGGAAGACTTAAGCAGACTGGAAAATGATCTGAAAGAAGAGAAAGAGCTGTTTGAACTGGAAAAAGGCCCAGGCTACCCCGATACGGCCAATTCAGATGTCTATCTGATCGGCAAAGCACGGTACAAAGACCATGACGAAGAAAGAGCCAGAGAGTATGAAGCGAAATACAGTGGAAAAGAAAAGCAGATCAATTTTGAAGTCGTAAACAGCGTAGCGGTTTATGAAATCAAAAAAATTATACAGCAGATGCGGGAAATCCTCGAAAAATAAGCATCCGCAACCGCCCGCGCCGCCGAGATGGCAGGAATCGGAGCCGAAACCGGAACGATCGAGCCGGGAAAATGTGCAGACTTCATCGTCACCGCAAAGAATCCGCTCGAAGATCTCCGTGCTCTGCGCCAGATCGAAATGGTTGTCGCGAAGGGAAGAAAAATCGACCATCCGCAGGTAAAACGTAATCCGGTCGTGACGGCGGAGCTGGATAAATTTCTGGTGGATTAAAAACAGGATGGAGAAGACAAACAAGATGGAAGAAACGAAAGAAACACAGGAAAGCTTACAGCGAAAAAGAGAACAGGCCCTGCAGCGGCTCCGCAAGGAGCGGACAGAAGAAGCCCTGTGGGACTGTGTTACTGCGTATCAGGATTTTGAGTTCCATACGTATTCCGGCCTGCCGTATTCCTACCATATGAAATACGGCAGAAGCGGCACCTACACCAAAGAACTCTGGATCGACCGCCGGGAGAAAAGTAAAAGCCTTGTCTGGAGTTCCGTCCGGAGTGCATATCAGAAAGTACTGGAATTACAGCAGGAGAGCGAAAGACCGGTTGTCGAGCGCCCGAAAGCGCTGGGCGATATCCGTGGAATCACGTATATTTACGGCATCTTTTACGAGTTTGCCCTGCTGGAAATGCCGGAAAAAGCAAAAGAAAAAATTGCTCTGCAGACAGCAGGACAAAAATCGCCGGGAAAATAAATTTTTCGCCCATGCAGGTCTTGACAACCACGCATTGGGTGATATAATCTAAAACTATCGGGAGCCAAAAAGCACCGAACACAAAAAACAAAGCGTAGAAGAGACGAGTAAATCACAGCGAATGTGACAGAGAGAAACCCCGTTTTGTGGTGCAAGGGTTTTAACAGGAACGTGATCGAAGACCAGCTCTGAGCGGCCCCAATCCGGCCCGGTGATTCCGTTATCGTCAAATGAAGTGGTTTGAAAAAACAAAATGGGTGGAACCGCGGTGAATGAAAATACATCGTCCCTTTTGACAGCATAAGCGTGTCAGAAGGGACTTTTTTGTTGCTGTAAAAAGTATAAAAATTCTGAAACACGCTTGCGAAAAATATACAAAGAAAGAGGTAAAGCAAATGATCATCACACTGAAAGATGGAAGTACCAAAGAGTACTCCGAACCGAAATCCATCATTGAGATCGCAGCAGACATCAGCGAAGGCCTTGCAAGAATGGCCTGTGCAGGTGAAGTAAACGGCGAAGTAGAAGACCTTCGTACCGTCATCGACAAGGACTGCAATCTTTCCATTCTGACCTTCAACGATGAAGGCGGAAAAGCAGCATTCCGTCACACTACATCCCATATCATGGCACAGGCCATCAAGAGACTGTACCCGGATACCAAACTGGCCATCGGACCGTCCATCGCAGACGGATTCTACTACGATGTAGACAGAGAGACTCCGCTCACCAGCGAAGACCTTGAAAAAATCGAAGCAGAGATGAAGAAAATCGTAAAAGAGGATCTGAAACTGGAGCGCTTCGAACTGCCGAGAGCAGAAGCCATCGCCTTCATGAAAGAAAAAGAAGAGCCATATAAAGTAGAACTGATCGAAGATCTGCCGGAAGACGCAGTCATCAGCTTCTATCGCCAGGGTGAATTCACGGACCTGTGCGCAGGCCCTCATCTGATGAGCACAAAGCCGGTCAAAGCCTTCAAACTGACCAGCCTTGCAGGTGCATACTGGAGAGGCAGCGAGAAAAACAAGATGCTGCAGAGAATCTACGGAACTGCATTCACAAAGAAAGCAGAGCTCGAAGAGTACCTCCACATGATCGAGGAAGCAAAGAAACGTGACCACAGAAAACTCGGAAAAGAGCTCGGCCTGTTTATGATGAGTGAGGACGGCCCGGGATTCCCGTTCTTCCTTCCAAAAGGAATGGATCTGAAAAATGCACTGATGGATTACTGGCGTGAAATCCACAGAAAAGCAGGATACGTAGAAATCTCCACACCGATCATCCTGAACCGTCGCCTGTGGGAGACCTCCGGTCACTGGGATCACTACAAAGAAAACATGTATACCACCGTCATCGACGATGAAGATTATGCAATCAAACCGATGAACTGCCCGGGCGGCGTTCTCGTTTACAAATCCGAGCCTCGTTCCTACCGTGATCTGCCGCTGCGTCTGGCAGAGGTTGGCCTGGTACATCGTCATGAAAAATCCGGCCAGCTGCACGGCCTGATGCGTGTACGCTGCTTCAACCAGGACGATGCCCATATCTTCATGACACCGGAGCAGATCAAAGATGAAATCAAAGGCGTTGCAAACCTGATTGACCAGGTTTACAAACTGTTCGGATTCAAATATCACGTAGAGCTGTCCACCCGTCCGGAAGACAGCATGGGAAGCGATGAGGACTGGGAGGTAGCAACCGAAGGTCTCCGCGGCGCACTCGATGACCTTGGCCTTGACTATGTAGTCAATGAAGGCGACGGCGCATTCTATGGCCCGAAGATCGACTTCCATCTGGAAGACTCCATCGGAAGAACGTGGCAGTGCGGTACCATCCAGCTTGACTTCCAGCTGCCGCAGAGATTCGAACTGGAATACACAGGAGCAGACGGAGAGAAACATCGTCCGATTATGATCCACCGTGTTGTTTACGGTTCTGTTGAGCGTTTCATCGGTATCCTGATCGAGCACTTTGCAGGTGCATTCCCAACCTGGCTTGCACCGGTACAGGTAAAGGTTCTGCCAATCTCCGACAAATACGCAGATTACGGTAAGAAGGTTCTGGACGCCCTTCACGAGGCAGGCATCCGCGCAGAGATGGATACCCGTTCCGAGAAGATCGGATATAAGATCCGTGAGGCACAGGGACAGAAGATTCCATACATGCTGATCGCCGGAGCAAAAGAGGAAGAAGCAGGTCTTGTATCTGTCAGAAGCCGTTTTGCAGGTGATGAAGGCCAGAGAAGCCTGGAGCAGTTTATCGCAGATATCAAAGAAGAAATCGCAAGCCGCGTTAACCGCCCGGTTACTGTTGAAACAAAAGAAAATAAATAAGGTAGGTGTCAAAAAAATTGACACCTATGATACCAGATTGCTCCGTACTTCGTACTCCCGCAATCTTCAAAACATTCGTACTCCGCTCATTTTTCTTCGAAAAATGGCTACTTACTCATGTTTTGGCGTGTCCAAAATTTAAAAATCCTCGTGCAAGCTTTGCTTGCGTCGGATTTCCAAACTTTGGACACTGGTATTATCAAATAAATAAGGCATAAAAAATTACCTCTTGGAAATAATGGTTTCTATGCGGGCGAAACCGCAGAAAACTAAATTTCAGGAGGTAATTTATTATGCCAGCATTAAGTTGTTCCGCTATGACCTGTGTTTACAACCAGAACGAGCTCTGTTCCAAAGGAGATATCCGCGTAGGCGGAAGCGGAGCCAAAAGCTCCATGGAAACGTGCTGCGAGAGCTTCAAGGAGCGCGGTGAGGGCACGATGTCCAACTCCACCGGCTGCGGCTGTACGAAAATCGGTGTCGACTGCAAGGCGCAGAACTGTACCTTTAACGACAACTGTAAATGCGAAGCCGGAGACATCCATATCGCCGGAGACAGCGCATGCAGCTGCCAGGAAACCGAGTGCAGCTCCTTCCGCTGTGGCTGCGGGAAATAAATACGAAAAAATGCGAAAATCAGTATTGACAACAGGATGGGAGAGTGCTATACTACAATAGTCTGAGAAAAAGAAAGTAGAGTATCCACTCTCACCCTAGCGCAAACACGCGACTACGGTCCAATATTGATCTTAAGTTCTCTTTGTGTAGAGATTTATGTACAATGTTAAGTGGATAGTCTGTCTATCCACTTTTCTTGCGTTGCATATCAAAATTGGTCCGGTGAGCCAATTTTGATTTATGTTAAGCCGCGAAAGTGCGGGAACACAGTCTTTTATAATGATGGAGGTGCACTACAATTAGCGAATTAATGATTAACGAGCAGATCAGAGACAGAGAAATTCGTCTGATCGGTCAGAACGGAGAACAGCTTGGAATTATGTCTGCCAGAGATGCGTACCTGAAAGCACAGGAAGCAGGTCTGGATCTTGTGAAAATTGCTCCGACAGCGAAACCGCCGGTTTGCAAAATTATCGACTACGGAAAGTACAGATATGAACTGGCCCGCAAGGAAAAAGAAGCAAAGAAAAAACAGAAAACAATTGAAATCAAGGAAGTTCGCCTTTCTCCAAACATTGACACCAATGATCTTAATACCAAAGTAGGTGCAGCCCGTAAGTTCATTACAAAGGGAGACAAAGTAAAAGTAACACTTCGTTTCCGCGGCCGTGAGATGGCACATATGAACAGCAGCAAATACATCCTCGATGAATTTGCAGAGAGTCTGTCCGATATTGCAACGGTTGACAAAGCGCCGAAGGTGGAAGGCAGAAGCATGACCATGTTTTTGACGGCTAAACGTTAAAATACATTTGAATCAATATCAAGGAGGAAATTAAAATGCCAAAGGTAAAAACAAGCAGAGCAGCTGCAAAGCGTTTTAAAACAACAGGAACAGGAAAATTAGTAAGAAATAAAGCTTACAAGAGCCATATCTTAACCAAGAAATCTCAGAAGAGAAAAAGAAACCTGAGAAAACAGACTACTGTTGATGCAACAAACGTAAAGAACATGAAGAAAATCTTACCTTACATGTAATTTTTGCAAGGTAGAGTTACGCCCAACAGATCAAGGAGGAAAATAAGAAATGGCAAGAATTAAAGGCGGCATGAACGCTAAGAAAAAACATAACAGAGTATTAAAACTGGCTAAAGGTTACAGAGGAGCCAGAAGCAAACAGTATAGAGTAGCAAAACAGTCCGTAATGCGCGCACTGACCAGCTCCTACGCAGGAAGAAAACAGAAAAAACGTCAGTTCCGTCAGCTGTGGATCGCTCGTATCAACGCAGCAGCAAGAATGAACGGTCTGTCCTACAGCAAATTTATGTATGGTCTGAAACTGGCAGGCGTTGAGCTGAACCGTAAAGTTCTGGCTGACATGGCAGTTAACGATGCAGAAGGATTTGCAACACTGGCTGAGCTTGCAAAAAGCAAAGTAGCATAAGTAAAAACATATTCTGTGTGAATATACGAAGAAGCTGTGAGAACCGGTAAGGGGATCGCAGCTTCTTTTGAAATATAGAAAAACATGAGGTGAATATGGAAAAAAGCAAAGTGGCAGTGGTTGCCTGTCCCGACTATGAGCCGGCGCGCGTAAAGGAAAGCCTGCAAAAGGGATTGGAAGCAATTGGCGGCCTGGAATCTCTGATCGGAAAAGAAGAGAATATCTTATTAAAACCGAACCTCGTCCGCTCCGCAAAACGCGAACGCGCCGTCGTGACCGACCCGGAAGTCATGGATGCCCTGATCACGATTTTGCAGGAAAATGGCTATGAGAATATTTCCTGCGGCGATTCCTGCGGCCTTGGCACCCCGGAGGGCATTGCAAAGGAAGCCGGGCTGAAAGAGGTGCTGGAAAAACACAACGTTCCGCTGAAGGATTTCCTTACGAGCGAGCGCGTAGAAACCGCCGATGGCAAATTTCTGATGATTGCGAAAGATGCACTCGACTGCGACGCCCTCATCAGCGTCAGCAAAATGAAAACCCACGCGCTGGAACGCATCACCGGAGCTGCCAAGAACCAGTACGGCTGCATCAGCGGCGTCTACAAAAAACTCGGCCACACGCAGTATCCGAACGCTGAGAGCTTCGCACACATGCTGATCGAGCTGAACCAGAAAGTCGCCCCGCGCCTTTATATCTGCGACGGCATCGTAGCAATGGAAGGCAATGGTCCGACTTCCGGCGACCCGGTTTCGATGGGAGTTCTTCTTATGTCCACCGATCCGATCGCACTGGATACTGTGTTCTGCCATCTGGTGAACCTCGATCCGTCGTATGTGCCGACAAATCTCTACGGGGAAACGCTCGGCCTTGGAACGTGGCACGACGACCGCATCGAAATCGTGACAGCGGATGGCACCATATCCGAGGAAGAACTGAAAAGAAAGTACGGAAATCCAAACTTCAACGTCGACCGCCGCAAAGCCCGCAAAAAAGGAGCCCTCGACCTGCTCGAGATCCTCGGGGTCTTCCAGAGCCGCCCCTATATCATAGAAGAAAAATGTAAAAAATGCGGCGTCTGCGTCGAGAGCTGCCCGGTGGAAGGGAAAGCCGTCCGCTTTGATAACGGCCGCAGAAATCCGCCGGTCTACGATTATAAAAAGTGCATCCGCTGTTTCTGCTGTCAGGAAATGTGCCCGCATCAGGCAATCCAGGTAAAGAAACACCGTCTGCCGTGGGGAAAATAAGGGAGCTATCCTACAAAGTGACTGGAAAAGCAAAAAGAGAAGTGTTATACTTGAAACCGGACAAAATTTAGTACAGGAGGAACAACACCATGGAATTAGAAACTTTAAGAAGTGATATGATAGCAGCAATGAAAGCCAAAGACAAAGCGAGAAAAGAGGCCATCTCTTCCCTGATCTCCGCAGCAAAGAAAGTAGCCATCGACGAGGGCTGCCGCGATGACATCAAACCGGAGCTGGTAGACCGCGTCATCTTAAAAGAGCTGAAGACCGTAAAAGAGCAGATCGATACTTGCCCGGCATCCCGTGAGGACTTAAAAGCAGAGTATCAGTTCCGCTATGACGTCATCAGCGAGTATGCACCGAAACAGATGAGTGCAGACGAAGTCAAAGCCTACATCCAGGAGAAATTCGCAGACGTTCTGGCAACCAAGAACAAAGGTGCCATCATGAAGGCCGTTATGGCAGATATGAAAGGTAAAGCAGACGGAAAAGTCATCAACCAGACCGTTGCAGAACTGTGCAAATGAATATCATCAACATCGAACACATCAGCAAACTGTTCGGCGATAAACTGATTTTTGACGATGCTTCCTTCGGCCTGCAGGAGGGCGACAAGGTCGGCATCGTCGGAATCAACGGAACCGGAAAATCCACGCTGCTGCGCATGGTAGCAGGAGAGGAGACCCCGGATTCCGGCCAGATTATCCGCCAGAACAACCTCAAAATGGCCTATCTTCCGCAGACACCGGAATTTCCAAAGGATGCCACCGTGCTGTCCTACGCCCTTTCCGGCGATGAGGAGGAATGGCAGGTGCAGAGCAACCTTGTACAGCTCGGTATCACCGAATACGACGCAAAACTCGACACCCTCTCGGGCGGCCAGCGCCGCAAGGTTGCCCTGGCAAAAGTGCTTGCGTCCGATTTTGACGTCCTGATCCTCGACGAGCCGACAAACCATCTCGACAATGCGATGCTCTCCTGGCTCGAGGATTACCTGAAAAATTACCGCGGAACCGTCTTTATGGTCACCCATGACCGTTATTTTCTGGATAAAGTGTCGAACCGCATCCTCGAAATCAGCCACGGAAAAATGTACAGCTACGATTCCAACTATTCCCGTTTTCTGGAACTGAAAGCTGAGCGCGAGGAGATGGAACTCGCCTCTGAACGGAAACGCCAGAGCATCCTGCGCATGGAACTCGAATGGGCGAAACGCGGCTGCCGCGCAAGAAGCACAAAACAGCGCGCCAGACTCGAACGTCTCGAAGTACTCAAAAATGGCACGGCACCGACCGCAGACGCTGTCGTGGAGATGGATGCTGTCGAGACCCGCATGGGAAAGAAAACGATTGAATTCCATAACGTCAGCAAAGCCTTCGGCGATAAAACGCTGATGAAAGATTTCGAATACATCTTCCTGCGGAACCAGAGTGTCGGCATCATTGGCCCGAACGGCTGCGGAAAATCCACAATGCTGCGGATGATCACCGGAGAAGTCCTGCCGGATGCGGGAACCATCGAAATCGGCGACACGATCCGCATCGGCTATCTGGCACAGGAAGAGCCGGACATGGATACGAATCAGCGCGTGATCGACTACGTGAAAGATATTGCTGAGTATGTCCAGACCCGTGACGGCCGCATCAGCGCATCGCAGATGCTCGAACGCTTCCTGTTCACACCGGATATGCAGTACACCCCGATTTCCAAACTCTCCGGAGGCGAAAAACGGAGACTGTATCTCTTATCCGTCCTGGTGAGCGGCGCCAATGTTCTGATCCTCGACGAGCCGTCCAACAACGTTGATATCCCGACCCTGACCGTGCTTGAGGATTTCCTGAACACGTTCGTCGGCATCGTCATCACCGTTTCCCACGACCGCTATTTCCTGGATAACGTTGTGGACCGCATCTTCGAATTCGACGGAAACGGAAATCTTCTGCAGTACGAGGGCGGCTACACCGATTACCTCGAAGCAAAAGAACGCCGTTTCGGCGGAAGTGCGGAAGAAACAGAAAAAGCAGCGCCGTCCAAAACGTCCGCGGACGAACCTGCAAAGCCAAAGAACAATGACTGGAAGCAGAACCGTCCGACCCGCCTGAAATTTACGTTCAAAGAACAGCGCGAGTACGAGACCATCGATGACGATATCGCCGCACTCGAGGAAAAGATTGCATCGCTTGACGATCAGATGCTCAAAAACGCCACCAACTCTGCAAAACTCGCCGAACTGATGGCGGAAAAAGAGAGGACCGAAGCGGCTCTGGAAGAAAAAACCGAGAGATGGGTTTATCTCACCGACCTCGCAGAACAGATTGAGGCGCAGAATCAGAAATAAAAGAAGCAAAGGAACTGTCCGCAGAAGAGAAAAAATATGCGGGCCGTTCCTTCTTTTTTTATCGAGAAATTCGACGCGGAATTACCAGAAGTTGTAAAAAACTTGTATTTTTCCCTGAACACCCACAGAAAATCTGGACAGAATGCCCAATCGGTGTTATAATTCAAACACTGGACATAGTGGCATTGCCATGCCCTTATCCGGGTTTTTCGAAGCGCGGAGGCAACCGAAACCCGGCAGAACACCAACCTGAGAAAAGCCAAAGTAATTTTTGGTCATCATTTTTTAAGGAGGATAAAATCAAATGGCTAGAAAGATGAAAACCATGGATGGTAACCAGGCTGCAGCACATGCGTCTTATGCGTATACCGACGTAGCAGCTATTTACCCAATTACCCCTTCATCCGTTATGGCGGAGCATACCGATGAGTGGGCAACCCAGGGAAGAAAGAACATTTTCGGACAGGAAGTTCAGGTAACTGAGATGCAGTCTGAGGCAGGAGCAGCAGGTGCAGTACACGGATCACTGGCAGCCGGAGCTCTTACCACAACCTATACCGCATCCCAGGGACTTCTTCTGATGATCCCGAACCTTTATAAAATTGCCGGCGAGCAGCTCCCGGGCGTATTCAACGTATCCGCTCGTGCCCTTGCAAGCCACGCACTTTCCATCTTCGGAGATCATTCAGACGTTTACGCCTGTCGTCAGACCGGAGTCGCAATGCTCTGCGAATCCAGCGTACAGGAGGTTATGGACCTGACACCGGTTGCACACTGTGCAGCACTGAAAGGCAAAGTTCCATTTATCAACTTCTTCGACGGATTCCGTACTTCCCACGAGATTCAGAAAATCGAGACATGGGATTACGAAGATCTGAAAGATATGGTAGATATGGATGCAGTAGATGCATTCCGTAAACATGCCCTGAACCCGAACCATCCGTGCCAGAGAGGATCCGCACAGAACCCGGATATCTTCTTCCAGGCAAGAGAAGCATGTAACCCGTACTACGATGCTCTTCCGGCAATCGTACAGGAGTACATGGACAAAGTAAACGAGAAAATCGGAACCGATTACAAACTGTTCAACTACTATGGAGCAGCAGACGCTGAGCACGTCATCATCGCTATGGGTTCTGTCTGCGATACCATCGAGGAGACCATCGATTACCTCGTAGCAGCAGGCAAGAAAGTCGGCGTTGTAAAGGTACGTCTGTACCGTCCGTTCTCCGCAGAAGCACTCATCAATGCAATTCCGGAGACTGTAAAACAGATTTCCGTTCTGGACAGAACAAAAGAGCCGGGATCTCTTGGCGAGCCTCTGTACCTGGACGTAGTAGCAGCATTAAAAGGCAGCAGATTCGAGAGCACACCGGTATTCACAGGCCGTTACGGACTTGGTTCCAAGGACACCACACCGGCTCAGATCGTTGCTGTATATGAAAATACAGAAAAACAGAGATTTACCATTGGTATCGTAGACGATGTTACCAATCTGTCTCTGCCGGTTGGCGCTCCTCTGGTAACAACTCCGGAAGGAACCATCAACTGCAAATTCTGGGGACTTGGCGCAGACGGTACCGTAGGTGCAAACAAGAACTCCATCAAGATCATCGGTGACAACACAGACATGTACGCTCAGGCTTACTTCGATTATGACTCCAAGAAGTCCGGCGGTGTAACGATGTCTCACCTGCGTTTCGGAAAGAAACCGATCAAATCCACCTACCTGATCCACAAAGCAAACTTTGTTGCATGTCATAATCCTTCCTATGTGAACAAATATCACATGGTAGAGGAGCTGGTAGACGGAGGAACCTTCCTTCTGAACTGTCCATGGGATGAAGCAGGACTGGAAGAGCATCTGCCAGGTCAGGTAAAAGCATTCATCGCAAACCATAACATCAAATTCTATGTGATCGACGGCGTTAAGATCGGTATCGAGACCGGCATGGGACCGACCCGTATCAACACCATTCTTCAGTCTGCATTCTTCAAGCTTGCGAAGATCATTCCGGAAGAAAAAGCCATCGAACTCATGAAAGCAGCAGCAAAAGCTACCTATGGCCGTAAAGGTGATGATGTCGTAGCAAAGAACTGGGCAGCTATCGATGAGGGTGCAAAACAGATCAAAGAAGTTGCAGTTCCGGAAAGCTGGAAAAATGCAGCAGACGAAGGTCTGACCACAACTCATGCAGAGAGCGGCCGCGCTGACGCTGTTAAATTCGTAAATACCATCCAGGCAAAAGTAACTTCCCAGGAAGGAAACAACCTGCCTGTATCCGCATTTGCAGACTACGTAGACGGAACAACTCCGTCCGGCACATCCGCATACGAGAAACGTGGTATCGCCGTAAACGTACCTGTATGGAATCCGGAAAACTGTATCCAGTGTAACAGATGTTCCTTTGTCTGCCCGCACGCTGTTATCCGTCCGGTTGCCATGACCGCAGAAGAAGCAGCAGCAGCTCCGGAAGGCATCCAGACCATGCCGATGACCGGTATGCCGGACTACACCTTCACAATGGCTATTTCCCAGCTTGACTGTACCGGATGTGGTTCCTGTGCAAACGTATGCCCGGGCAAGAAGGGTGTGAAAGCACTGGCTATGGAAAGCCTTGCAGCACACGAAGCAGAGCAGAAATACTTCGATTATGCAGCAGCTCTTCCAGAGAAGACAGATGTTGTAGCAAAATTCAAAGAGAATACCGTAAAGGGCAGCCAGTTCAAGAAACCGCTGCTTGAGTTCTCCGGCGCATGCGCAGGCTGCGGCGAGACTCCTTACGCAAAACTGATCACCCAGCTGTTCGGTGACAGAATGTACATCGCAAACGCAACAGGATGCTCCTCTATCTGGGGTAACTCCTCACCGTCCACTCCTTACACTGTAAACGAGAAAGGACAGGGCCCGGCATGGTCCAACTCCCTGTTCGAGGACAACGCAGAGTTCGGTTATGGTATGCTTCTCGCTCAGAAAGCAATCCGCGGCGGCCTGAAAGCCAAAGTTGAGGATGTTATGAACTCCGAGAAAGCTCCGGAAGAAGTAAAAGCAGCATGCAAAGAGTATCTGGATACCTTTGACTGCGGCGCTACCAACGGAACTGCAACCGAGAAACTTGTAGAAGCAATCAAAGACGCTGACTGCGACGTTTGCAGAGACATCGTTAAGAACAAAGACTTCCTCGCTAAGAAATCCCAGTGGATCTTCGGTGGTGACGGATGGGCTTACGATATCGGATTCGGCGGCGTAGACCACGTACTTGCCAGCGGAAAAGATATCAACGTAATGGTATTCGATACCGAGGTTTACTCCAACACAGGCGGACAGTCCTCCAAAGCTACTCCGACCGGTGCAGTTGCACAGTTCGCAGCAGGTGGTAAAGAAACCAAGAAGAAAGATATGGCAAGCATCGCAATGAGCTATGGCTATGTATACGTAGCACAGATCGCTATGGGCGCTGATTACAATCAGGCAGTCAAAGCAATCGCAGAGGCAGAGGCATATCCGGGACCGTCCCTCATTATCGCTTACGCTCCATGTATCAACCATGGTATCAAGAAAGGCATGAGCAAAGCACAGACCGAGGAGCAGCTCGCTGTTCAGACCGGATACTGGCATTGCTTCCGCTTCAACCCGGCACTCGCTGCAGAAGGCAAGAGCGCATTCACACTGGATTCCAAGGCTCCGTCAGGAGATTATCAGGAATTCCTGAACGGCGAGGTACGTTACAACTCTCTGAAACGTGCAAACCCGGCGAAAGCAGAAAGACTGTTCGGCAAGAACGAGCAGGAAGCAAAAGACCGTTACACTTACCTGAACAAACTCGTAAAACTGTACGGCTCAGAAGAGTAATTCTTTCGTTCAGATTACTCCGAACCTGTAACATAAACGCTCAGGCGGTACGTATTGCCGCCGCCTGAGAAAAGAAAGAGGCCATGCCCCAAAAGGGTGTGGCTTCTTTTTGTGAACTTTTCCTTTTTCCATTGAAAAGGTTCTGCTTTTGCATGTTCTATGCTATAATGTCATAAAAACGGGGTTACAAGCCCGATATGAACAAAGAAAAGGAGATTTTGATGAACTACACAATCTACGACTACCTCGGGCTGTTCTTCCTTTATGCCTTTCTTGGATGGCTTCTGGAAACGACAGTGGCGGCTGTTCGGAAAAAACACATGGTAAACAGAGGCTTTCTGAATGGCCCGCTGTGTGCCATCTACGGAATCACGGCTGTTTTCATGACCCGCTACCTGTACGAACTGCAGTCCAGCCCGGTCTTTCTGTTTCTCGGCTGTATGATCATCGCCACCGCCGCCGAATGGATCGCAGGCCACGTCCTGGAACGGATCGGCCACGGCAAATGGTGGGATTATTCCAACAAAAAATGGAACATGGACGGCTACATCTGCCTCCAGTATTCCGTTCTCTGGGGAATCCTTGGTGTCCTTGCCCTGAAATTCGGCAACATCCTTGGCCTTACCCTCCTCCATCTTGCCCCAAACGGCGTAATGCACATCACCCTGTGGATCCTGTTCGGAGTCCTCGTCGTCGATGCCATCGGTTCTTACGCCGTCCTGCGCCACATCACCAAAAAGATGCCGCGCATCGCCGCCATGAACGACCAGATCGACGCCTTCACCAAACGGCTTTCCGTCCGCCTGTACCGCTACCTGGAAGCTCGTGTCGAGCGCGCCTACCCGTCGGTACAGCCGATTCCGAAGCAGAAAGAAAAATCGAAAGTATTTGCCGATGGATGCAGCTTTTATAAAATCGTCCTTCTGTTCATCATCGGCGCCTTCTTAGGTGATATCGTAGAAACCATCTTCTGCCGCATCACCGCCGGTGTCTGGATGAGCCGCAGCAGCCTTGTCTGGGGCCCGTTCAGCATCGTCTGGGGCCTCGCCATCGCCCTCGCCACCTGGTTCCTCTATAATTACAGAAACCGCTCCGATGGCTTTTTATTCGCCTTCGGAACCTTTCTCGGCGGCGCCTACGAATACCTCTGCAGCGTTTTCACCGAAATCGTCTTCGGAAAAGTTTTCTGGGACTACAGCGACATTCCCTTCAACCTCGGCGGCCGCATCAACCTCCTGTACTGCTTCTTCTGGGGAATCGCCGCCGTCGTATGGCTGAAAAAACTCTACCCCCTGTTCTCCAAATGGATCGAAAAAATCCCCCTGAAACAGGGTCCCATCATCACCTGGATACTGATCATCTTCATGCTCGCCAACATCCTCGTCTCCACCCTGGCCCTCACCCGCTACGACCAGCGTGCCCACAACGAGTCAGCAGCAAACGCCATAGAGCAGCTCATTGATGAACGTTTTCCGGACAGCCGGATGGAAAAAATCTATCCGAACGCAAAAATGGCGAGCTGAAGCAATAAACCTTTGGCAAGCCATCAAAAGTATGATATAATGTCACATAGATATTTTGAGGATAAACCGTCCTCTAAGAGCGAAGAAAGGACTCAACCACAAATGACAGTAGACAACAGCTTCACCATGAAGAAATTCCAGAGCATGGAAATCATCTATGTGACCTTTTCCCAGATCACAAAACTCCCATACGTAGAGTGCGATCCGGAAACCTTTGATGATCAGGTATACATGTTTACCGAAGAAGAAGCAGCCAAGGAGTTTGCAAAATCCTATGTAGAAAAGAACACACCGCTGCTTACCGTAAAAGTCCTGCGCAAGCAGATGCCGAACTTTTATATGGGCCTCTACGCCGAAGGCGTCAATATGGTCATCTTCCACGAAGGCGACCAGACCCGCCGCATCGAGCTCGAGCAGATCTTCCCGAAACCAGACATGGAGAAAATGAACAAACAGCACCTCCCGGTTCTGAACCCGGGCGTACAGCTCACCGTCGTATACTTTCTGCAGGAACTCAGAAAACCAAACCAGAGAAGAGACGATGCCGAGCGCATGCAGCACCTGCGTGAACTCGAAGAAGAAATGCTTGTCAACCTGATGCGAAGCAAATTCATCCTTGCCATCGACATCTCCCAGGTACAGGGCGAATTCGATCCGGCCAACCCGGGACCAGACGTGCGCATCCCGTACATCAAAAACCAGAACGAAGACATCTTCCAGCCGCTGTTTTCCGATATCGGTGAATTCCAGAAATTCCGTCCGGATCCGCAGGCAAAACTCCGTCTGGCAGCCATCCCGTTCCAGCACCTTCTGCCGTACCTGATGAAACAGGCCAAAGGCTTCGTCATCAACCCGTCCGGCTTCAACCTTCTGTTGACCAGAGAACAGCTCCAGAGAATCATGGGAGCCCAGGCACAGAGCGTCCGCCCGAACCTTGAGGCAATGATGGCACAGGCCGCTGCAGCACAGGCACAGAAAAATGCACAGAACAACGCTGCAAACGACGAAGTAAAAGAACACGTCGACGAGACAGAGAACATCGCAGCAGAAACCGACAACGAAGAATAAAACCGACAGGGCCGCAGAAAATCCCAGCAAACGGGCACTGCGGTCCGTTTTTGACTGCATAAAACCGGAAATAATAAAGAAAAACAAGAAAGGATATACAAAAATGAATGCAGAACATTGCAAAGCCTATACCCTGCTGCAGGAACAGCAGATTGACGATATCCATGCACACGGCTACCTCCTCCGCCACAACAAGAGCGGTGCCCGCGTGCTCCTTCTCGAAAACGAAGATGACAACAAAGTCTTCAACATCGCGTTCCGTACCCCGCCGGCCGACAGCACAGGCGTAGCCCACATCCTCGAGCACAGTGTCCTCTGCGGCTCCCGCGAATTCCCGTTAAAGGATCCCTTCGTAGAACTCGTCAAAGGATCCCTGAACACCTTCTTAAATGCTATGACCTACCCGGATAAAACCATGTACCCGGTAGCCAGCACCAACGATGCCGACTTCCAGAACCTGATGCATGTCTACATGGATGCTGTATTCTACCCGAACATTTACAAACATGACGAAATCTTCCGTCAGGAAGGCTGGAGCTATCATCTGGAAAGCGAAGACGGCCCGCTGACCTACAACGGTGTTGTATACAACGAGATGAAAGGAGCCTTCTCCTCCGCAGATGATGTCCTGGAGCGTGAAACCTTCAACACCCTGTTCCCGGACACTCCGTACGGCGTAGAATCCGGCGGAGATCCGTCCTGCATCCCGAACCTGACCTACGAAAACTTCCTGAATTTCCATCAGACCTATTACCATCCGTCCAACAGCTATATCTACCTGTACGGAAACATGGATATGGAAGAAAAACTGGCATGGATGGATGAAAAATACCTGTCCCATTTTAATGCAAAAGAAGTAAAATCCGAAATTCCGTATCAGAAACCATTTGCAGAGACCCTCGACATTGTACACGAGTACCCGGTACTCGACGGCGATCCGCTTGAAAACAATGCGTACCTGTCCTACAACATGGTTATCGGCAGCGGTCTGGATGTAAAATTAAACGTGGCATTTTCTGTTCTGGAGTATGCACTCCTTGACGCACCGGGAGCCCCGGTCAAACAGGCACTCCTTGACGCACACATCGGAAAAGATGTTTACGGCTCCTACGAGGACGGCATCCTGCAGCCATTCTTCTCCATCGTAGCCAAGAACGCCGATGAAAATGAGAAAGAAAGATTCCTGTCCATCATCCGCGGCACCCTCGAGGATATCGTGAAAAACGGCATGGATCAGAAAGCCATCGAGGCAGGCATCAACTATTTCGAATTCCGTTTCCGTGAGGCGGACTTCTCCAGCTTCCCGAAGGGCCTGATGTACGGCATTGACGTCTTCGACAGCTGGCTGTACGACGAGAACAAACCGTTCGCCTACCTGCAGCAGCTTGCGATTTACGATGAGCTGAAAAAACTGGCAAAAGAAGGCTATTTCGAAAACCTGATCCAGACGTATCTGCTGGACAACACCCATGCCTCCATCGTGACCCTCATTCCAAAGACCGGTCTTGCCGCAGAAAATGATGCAAAGACCGCAGAAAAACTGCAGAAATATAAAGAGAGCCTGTCAAAAGAAGAGATCGAGAAAATCATTGCTGACACCAAAGAGCTGGCAGCATATCAGGAAGAAGAGGAGAGCGAGGAAGTACTCGAGACGATTCCGCTCCTGAAACGAAGCGATATCAAACGTGAGTCTATCAAACTTTACAATGACGAGCATGAAGTCGATGGAACGACAGTTCTTCATCACAACGTATTCACGAACGGCATCGGTTACTTAAGCTTGTTGTTTGATACGAAAAATGTGCCGAACGATCTGATCCCGTACATGGGCGTATTAAAATCCGTTCTCGGCTATGTGGACACCGAACACTACACCTACGGCGAACTGTTCAACGAGATCAATGCACAGACCGGCGGCATCAACTGCGGACTGCAGGTATTCCGCATTCCGGAAAATGATGACGACTGCCGCAGAATGTTCGGCATCCGCGCGAAATTCCTGTACGACAAACTGGATTTCGTCATGAAAATGATCGAGGAAATCCTGAATACCTCCCGCCTGGATGACGAGAAACGTCTTCACGAGATCATCTCCAGCATGAAATCCGGCCTGCAGAACCGCCTGTCTTCTGCCGGAAATGCAACGGCTGTGATGCGTGCAGCTTCCTATTACTCCCCGATGAGCAATTTCCAGGACCGCATCGCAGGCATCGGCTTCTACCAGCTCTTAAAAGATCTGGACGAGAACTTCGATGAGAAAAAAGCAGAACTGATTAAAAATCTGCAGACCCTGATGAAATACATCTTCCGCAAAGAGAATCTGACCGTCTCCTATACCGCAGACGAGACAGGCTACGCACCGCTGGAAGAAAAAATCGCAGCATTCAAAGAGAATCTGTACACCGACGAAGTGGAGCCGGGCAGCATTGTGTATGACTTTGAACAGAAAAACGAAGCCTTCCAGACCTCCGGCCAGGTACAGTACGTGGCACTCTGTGGAAACTTCGAGCGCGAAGGCTACGACTACACAGGAGCCCTGCGCATCCTGCGTGTCATGCTGAGCTATGACTATCTGTGGATCAACATCCGTGTCAAAGGCGGCGCTTACGGCTGCGGCGGAGCTTTCGGAAGAGGCGGAAATGCGTGCATTTCTTCCTACCGTGACCCGAACGTCGGAAGAACCCTTGAAGTATACCGCGGTATCGGCGATTACGTGCGCAATTTCGAAGCAGACGAGCGCCAGATGACCAAATACATCATCGGAACGATCAGCGAACTCGACGTCCCGATGAACCCGTCCGCAAAAGGCCAGACCTCCGAGAGCGCATGGTTCAACGGCATCACCGAAGCAGACTTCCAGCAGGAGAGAGATCAGATCCTCGATGCAACCCTGGATGACATTCATGCACTGGCAGACCTTGTAGATGCAGCCTTAAAACAGAACAACATCTGCGTTGTCGGAAGCGAGGCGGCAATTCAGAAAGAGAAAGAACTGTTCAAGAACGTAGAGAACTTATAAATGAGGAGAAAAGACAGCAATGGAAAACAATGCAAATTATAAATCCGGCTTTGTAGCCCTGATCGGCCGTCCGAACGTGGGAAAATCCACGCTGATGAACCACCTGATCGGACAGAAGATTGCGATTACATCCAAGAAACCGCAGACCACCCGCAACCGCATCCAGACCGTTTATACGTGTGACGAGGGACAGATCGTGTTCCTCGACACACCGGGTATCCACAAGGCGAAAAATAAGCTCGGCGAGTACATGGTCGATGTGGCCGAGAAAACGTTAAAAGAAGTCGATGTGATTCTCTGGCTGGTAGAGCCGAGCAACTTCATCGGAGCAGGAGAGCGCCATATCGCAGAGATTCTGGAGAAAGTCAATGCGCCGGTCATCCTCATTATCAACAAGACCGATACCGTGGAGAAAGATAAAATCCTGGAATTCATCGATACGTACCGCAAGCTGTTCCAGTTTGCCGAGATCATTCCGTGCTCGGCACTCCGCCATCAGAACACCGATGACATTATTCCGAGCATCTTCAAATATCTGCCGTACGGCCCGCAGTTCTACGATGAGGACACCATCACCGATCAGCCGATGCGCCAGATCGTGGCTGAGATCATCCGCGAGAAAGCACTGTACGCCTTAAACGAAGAGATCCCGCACGGCATCGCCGTTGTGATCGACCAGATGAAAGACCGCCCGAACGGAAAAATCGTTGATATTGATGCGACCATCATCTGCGAGCGCGATTCCCACAAGGGCATCATTATCGGAAAACAGGGCGCGATGCTCAAGAAGATCGGAAGCAACGCGCGGTATGAGCTGGAGCAGATGCTGGAGCAGAAAGTCAATCTGAAGCTCTGGGTAAAAGTCAAAAAAGACTGGAGAGACAGCGATTTCCTTGTGAAGAACTTCGGATATGATAAAAAGAAACTCGATTTATAATATTGCATTATAATAAGGAAGAAACATGCGAGAACCAATCAATGTAAGCGGAATGGTATTATCCGCCTCCCCGGTCGGAGAGTATGACAAGCGCGTCGTGATCCTGACCCGGGAGCTCGGCAAAATCACCGCCTTCGCGCGCGGCGCCCGCCGCATGAAAAGCCCGCTGATGGCCGTCTCCAATCCGTTCGTCTTCGGCGAGTTTCAGGTCTACGAAGGCCGCGACAGCTACACCCTCTCCGGCGCAAACATTAAAGAATACTTCCTCGACCTGGCGCAGATGCAGCCCGGCGTTTATTACGGCTTTTATTTTCTGGAACTGGCCGAATATTTCGGCCAGGAAGGAAACGATGAAACCCAGATGCTGAACCTTCTGTACGTGACGATGAACGCCATCCGTCGCGGAAAACAGGACCTGCGCCTGATCCGGTGCATCTTCGAACTGCGGACGATCACAATCAGCGGAGAAGCACCGCAGATGTTCTCCTGCATGGAGTGCAGCACGAAAGAGAATCTGACCGTATTCTCCCTGCGTGACAGCGCCATCTACTGCCAAAACTGCGGAAAAACCATCAGAGATCCATGGCCGCTGCAGCCGGGCACCGTGTTGGCATGCCGCTATATCATTGTGGCACCGCTCGCGAAGCTGTATGGTTTTACCGTAAATGAAGAGATCCTGGACGAACTGGAACGATTGCTGCGTGCATATCTCCATCGCTATGTCGAAAAGAAGATGAAAACATTACAGATTCTGGATATGATGAAATAATATAAAATGTAATAATTTGCGAAAATGTGAAAAAAGTATGTCCAAAAGTGTGTCCACACCTTTACAAATGAGTAGAAATGGGATAAAATACTCAGGATAAAGAAAAAAATGGTTCTGTATTCGTCACAGAAGATATTACAAATGCATAGTACCAGAAAAAATGAGAAGTTTTTAGTGAAAATGGTAATATAAAAGCTAGAAAAACTATGCGAAACAAGAGAGTGTTATGAGTACGGCGAAAAAAATACGACAGGGGAGAAAGGTATGTACAAAAAATTATCCACAGGATGGCTGAAGCATCTGGATTTTATGGTTCTTGATATTATCTGTCTTCAGCTCGCTTTCGTCATGGGTTATTTCTTAAGACATCACAGTTTTAATCCATATGGAAGCCCAATTTACCGAAATGAGGCTATCGTATTCGCTCTGATCCAGCTGATGATCATGTTTTTTGACGATTCCTTCAAAAACGTCATGAAGCGCGGATATCTCGTGGAAATCGGAATGACTGTAAAAAATATGGTATACATCATCGTTCTTGGTGTATTCTACCTGTTCCTGATTCAGGAGGGAGATCAGTTCTCCAGAGCAACCATTATGCTGACCGGTGCTCTGTACGGAATGCTTTCCTATCTGATGCGCACCGGATGGAAGGTTGTGGTAAAGAAACGCAGCAGCGGGGAACACAGCGGCCGTTCGCTTCTGATCATCACGACCGAAAAACAGTCACAGTCCGTTGTAAAGAGCATGCTGGATTTCGATTACATCGGCGTTCGTCCGACTGGCGTTGTTCTCGTAGACCAGGACAGAACCGGACACAAAATCCACGGCGTACCGGTGGTATCGAACCTTGCAGATGCAACTGAGTATGTCTGCCGTGAGTGGTTCGACGAAGTGCTGATCGTTCTGCCGGAAGGCAGAGAAATCCCGCAGAAAGTATTCGACGCATTCGCCGAGATGGGCATTACGATCCACGTAAAAATTGCGGACGTGAACGAAATGCAGGGAAAAAATCAGACTGTAGAGCGCATGGGCAACTATACCGTGGTCACCACCTGCATCAATATGGCAAGCGCAGGCCAGCTTATTCTGAAACGAATCATGGATATCTGTGGTGGTCTCGTAGGATGTATCCTGACAGGAATCATCTTTTTGTTTGTCGCTCCTGCAATCTATATCAAATCGCCGGGGCCGATCTTCTTTTCACAGTACCGTGTTGGAAAGAACGGAAGAAAATTCAAAATCTACAAATTCCGCAGTATGTACATGGATGCGGAGGAACGGAAAAAAGAACTGATGAAACAGAATCGTGTCAGCGACGGTCTGATGTTCAAAATGGAGAACGATCCGCGCGTTATCGGCAGCGAAAAGGGCCCTGGCAAGGGAATTGGAAATTTCATCCGCAAAACTTCACTGGATGAGTTCCCGCAGTTCTTCAATGTATTAAAAGGTGATATGAGCCTCATCGGAACCCGTCCGCCGACAGTAGACGAGTGGGAAAAATACGAACTGCACCACAGAGCCCGTCTGGCTATTAAACCAGGTCTTACCGGTATGTGGCAGGTAAGCGGACGAAGTGATATTACAGACTTCGAGGAAGTTGTAAGACTGGATACCCAGTATATTGCAGAATGGTCGTTTATGCTGGATATCAAAATTTTGTTCAGAACCGTACTGATTGTATTAGGACAGAAAGGTTCCATGTAAAAAAAGTCTGATCTGAAAAAAATTACATTTAACTATACTATAAAAAACGGCAGATATGTTGCGGGTGAGAGAACAGTGTGGTACAATAAAAGTAAATTTGTAAAGATTGGCGAAATAAGGATTTTGGAAGAGAAGAAGCTGTGAATGAGAATTTGTTCATGGCTTCTGTAATGCAAAATAGACTTCTGGAAGGATACACGTTATGAAGAAAGATTATAAAATCGCTGTAGCCGGTACCGGTCTTGCTGCGTTAGCGCATCGGCTTTTGCAACACTCTATAAAATAGACAAATTTGGTGTGTGTACCCCTATTTATAGACACATTTTTAGTGATGTACTTATGTTTATGGACAAAGGGTTGTGCGAGATGGTGCGTGCACCAGAACCGCGGGAGCGGCTGAGCGGTTATGGCCACAGTGTGGAATAGCCGCAGTGTGAATTTATAGACGACGAATGCGAGCAAATACGAAAGAGGAAAAAACATAAACACGAGGGAGAATTAAGTTATGTACGATTATCTGGTGGTTGGCTCTGGTCTATACGGAGCTACGTTCGCGCATGAAGCGCATCAACATGGGAAATCTGTTCTGGTCATCGATAAGAGGCCAAACATTGCCGGTAATATCTATACTGAAAAAGTAGAAGGTATCAATTTCCACAAGTATGGTGCGCACATCTTTCACACGAATAATAAGACTGTGTGGGATTACCTCCAAAACTTTACGGTATTCAACCGTTTCACAAACTCTCCGGTGGCTAACTACAAAGGTGAGTTATATTCCATGCCTTTTAATATGTACACATTCAACAAGATGTGGGGTGTGGTGACACCGGAAGAAGCGCAAGCCAAGATTGATGAGCAGCGGAAAGAAATCTCCGGTGAACCGAAGAATCTGGAAGAGCAAGCCATCAGTCTGGTCGGTAGAGATATCTACGAAAAGCTGGTTAAAGGTTATACGGAGAAACAGTGGGGACGTGACTGCAAAGACCTGCCGGCGTTTATTATTAAGCGTCTGCCTGTACGCCTGACTTTTGACAACAACTATTTCAATGCTCTATATCAAGGCATCCCAGTCGGCGGTTATACACAGATGGTCGAGCATATGCTTGATGGTATAGAGGTAAGGCTCGGCGTGGATTATCTGGAGCATAAAGCGGAACTGGATGCGCTGGCAGAGAAGGTTGTTTACACCGGACCGATTGATGCTTACTTCCAGTATTCCCGTGGCTATCTGGAGTACCGTAGTGTGAGATTTGAAAACGAGATTCTGGACAAGCCAAATTTCCAGGGCAACGCAGCTGTGAATTATACTGACCGCGAAACGCCGTGGACGCGCATCATCGAACACAAGTGGTTCGAGTTCGGAAAAGACGAGAACGGAAATGAATTGCCGAAGACAATTATTTCTCGTGAGTACAGTTCAGAGTGGAAACCGGGTGACGAACCGTACTATCCGGTAAACGACGCAAAGAATGGTGCGCTATATGCCGAATATAAGAAGCTGGCGGATGCTGAGGATAAGGTGATTTTCGGCGGCAGACTTGGCGAGTACAAGTACTACGACATGGATGCTGTGGTAGCATCGGCGTTAGAGATGAGCAAAAAGGAACTGGGCTGATGTCCGGTGTATAAAGGGGAAAGAAGGACAAGAAGTTATGAGTCAGCCGAATAAACTTAATAAGCCGGATTCTTTAAATATAAAAATCATCATTGCGGCTCACAAGAAATACCGTATGCCACAGGATGACATATACTTGCCGATTCATGTAGGCGCAGAGGGCAAAGCGCCTATTGGATATCAGGGCGATAACACAGGCAATAATATCTCCACCCTCAATCCATACTTCTGTGAGCTTACCGGAATGTATTGGATGTGGAAGAACCTCAAGGCGGATTACCTAGGACTTGCACATTACAGACGGCATTTCTGCTTTAGAAAGAAGCATGGAGAAAATTCCGAGGACAGCAAGTGGAAGTCTGTATTGACCTCAAAAGAAGCCCAGCTTCTCTGTAAGCGGAATGATGTTATTGTCCCAGAAAAGCGCCACTATGTGATTGAGACCTTAGAGTCTCATTATGAGCACACGCATTACAAGGAGCATCTTGAAAAGAGCAGACAAATCATAAGGGGACGGTATCCACAGTATCTGGAGAGCTATGATCGGGTTCTCAAACAGAAGAGCGGGTACATGTTTAATATGTTCATCATGAGAGCGGATCTTGTTGATGAGTATTGCACATTCCTTTTTGACATACTTTTTGAGTTGGATAAGCAGGTAGATACGAGTGAATATTCTGCATTCCAAGCACGGTATCCTGGGCGAGTCGGAGAGATTCTCTTTAATGTTTGGCTGGATAAGCGGAGCAAGGAAAAGGCTCTAAAGGTAAAAGAAATAAGCCATATCCACATGGAGAAGATCAACTGGTGGAACAAGGGCACGGCCTTTCTGAAGGCTAAGTTCCTTGGGAAGCGGTATGAGCATGGATTTTGAGATTGCAGGTTAGACAAAAAACACCGAAATTCGAAGGAAAAGGATTTGACACATGGAAGAGATGACGACACAATCGCTTAGCAAACAAGCAAGCAAGCGGATAGAATGGTTAGATGCTCTTAAGGGTGTAGCTATTATAGCAGTTGTCTTCGGACACTCCCTTTTGGGATATACAGAAAATAATGCTTTTGGAGAATACAACGATTTCTTTTTCCAATTGAAGAATTGGATTTATATATGGCATATGCCGTTCTTTATGTGTCTAAGTGGATTTTCCTTTAGCTTGGCATATTATCGTGACAACAAGGTGGATACACTAAAGGTAAGAAAGCAGATTCTGAACTTGCTTTTATTATATATCATGTTCAGTGTTCTTTTGTATGGTTTGAAGATTCCGCTGGCGATGTTTACGGATAATAAGATGTCGCTGGGAGACGCTTTGCTGAATTTGTTCTTTCCGAATACGATAATGTGGTATTTGTGGGTTCTTGCAGCATATTATTTTATACTCATTTGCTGTGGAAAATTAGTGAATGTAATTGCTGCCAAGCCGTGGATTATACTAGGATTTTTATTCTTTGTGGCTGTTGTTCAGAAGACGAGCGAGAACATTGTCAGCTGGCGGTTGTGCTTTGGCAATTTTAATCGACTGGCATTTTACTTTTGCCTTGGCATAGTGCTCAGCATTAATAGGGACAAGCTGAAATCCAGAAGAAAAGGCCTTGTGGCAGCAGGAATTGCTGCTGTAGCGGTACATTGCATATACTATGTGAAATGGACAGGAACATATAGAGTTTTTGATTCAGTGACTAACGAATTTATAGCAACTTTGATTGTGCTTTTAATGTTCGAGGCCGCAAGCGTGTATCATGGAAGACGTGGACTAACTCCTGCTATTGGTAGGGCATCGCTTGTCATATATCTTCTGCACACATATATGGTGACAGCTATGAAGGTCGTATGTATAAGGATGGGCCTTTGCAGTAGCCTGTTGATGGATGTTGTGGTAGTGGTTCTGAGTGCGGTTGTGCCGATAGCTATTTGCTACTTTGTAGATTTTGTCAGAAGGAAGAACCGAGTAATTGGAATGATATTTTCGCCAGTTGGATTTGTACAAATAAAATAAAATGGACTAAGAGCTATTTCACTTGGGAAAATGTTATGACCGTCGCAATAATTAGATATAAAGGAGTATAAGGGAAGGTGATAATGTGAGTGATACTAAATTCAATATACTGCTTTCATTTATAATCCCTGCACATAACAGCGAGAGAACCTTAAGCAATTGTGTTGAAAGCATAGAAAATGATGTGCATTTGTCGGATATATCTTGTGAGCTAATTATTATCGAAAATGGATCTGAAGATAATACATTAAACATAGCTAAAACACTGCAAAAGAAATTTGCAAACGTTCTCTTAGAAGTATCAGAAAAAGGTGTTTCTAAGGCAAGAAATCGCGGATTGGAAGTTGCTACAGGCCGAAAGATTGTTTTTGTTGATTCTGATGATGTTTGGGTGAATGGTTCGATTGAGGCTATAGCAAAACAATTGGCTGCTGCTGATGCTGACTTGTTTATGTATGGCTACTATAAAGAAAATAAAGAAGTAATCCACGATTATGGTCGAATGGAGGAGATATTTTCCGAGAATATAGATGATTTTAAAGCGTGGTTGTTAGTTCGTCCAACACTACGTATGCAGGTATGGGCAAAAGTCTTTGATGATGGTGTGATTAAAGACAAGACCTTACGTTTTAATGAGGAATTATCTTATTCGGAAGATTCGGAATTCCTTCTCAGATATGTACAGTCATGTAATACAGTGGGGATTTTTAGCAAGCCGATATATAGATATTTATGCAGTGGAGTTTCTGCTGTGAGAACATATAATCCACAGCGGATGCAGGGATACATTAAGTCACTTGAAGTGACGGCAATCGAAGTGGCAAATGAAGCGGCTCCTGTAAGAGAGGCATATTTGGAATATATATTGGCACATTTTAATCTGATCGCAGTACACGACATATTTGATATGCAGATACAAGGCTCTTTTATAAAAAAATTACGAAAGATGAAGCAATTGAAAAATGAACCCCTGTTTAGAAGTGCATTGGACAAAATTTCTTTGAATAGGTGTTTGACGGTGCAGCTGTCACCGGAAGCGTTTATAAAATGTCATCTCAACTTAATGGCTGGTTTGGTGTGTTACATGAAAGCGTTTCTTAATTACAGGAAGCAAAGAAAAGTCTCTATTGCGGAGACCTAAATTATTATAATCGGTATGCGTGGATATATTGGAGGGATAATAGAAAATGCAGGCTGTCCTAGTAATAGCACACAAGAATATAGAACATGTTATAGAATTATCTCAACTGCTAAGAAAGCAATTTGAGGTCTATATCCATATAGATAAAAAGTGTAATGTTTCCGGGCTCCAGATGAACGAGCTATTCAATATAGGCGCCCATGTCTACCAAAGCGTGGATGTTAGATGGGGAGGGTGGAGCATTGCGGAAGCTGCTCGTATTCTGTTTAGAGAAGCCCTAAAAAATAAGGAAATCACATATATGCATGTAATTTCTGGTGAGGATTACCCTGTAAAACCATTGAAGACGATATATGAATTCTATGAAAATAACGATCAGATTTACATACAGTGTGAGCCAGCTGAAGGATCTGTAAAGTCGGGAGAGTCGCAGGTGCTTTGGCAGAAGTATTATTTTGATTATGATAAAATCAACAGAAGAACAACATTTGGAAAGATATATCATAGATATACTCTTCTGAAACAGACACTGTTGCATGTTGATAAATTCAAAGAGTTAGGCGTGAATTTGAAGCTGTATCAAGGTGCAAATTGGATGGATATTCCAAGAGATGCTGTCAGCTATTTCATGGATTATTTTGATGAGCATGAGAATGTTAGAAAGCTCTTTATGACAGGATATTGTTCGGATGAATTTTGGATCCAGACCATTTTGAAAAATTCTGAGTTCGAATCTAGAATAGACGGAGATATACACAGGTACATCAAGTGGGAAAAGCAATATGATAATTATCCTGCTGTGTTAGATGAACGTGAGTTTCCTAAGATCAAGGCTGGAAATTATCAATTCGCTAGAAAGTTCAATCCGCAGTATTCGGCTGCGTTGAAGAGAATGATCGATGATGAATTGCATCTATAAATTACAATAAATAGAGGGGACAAAAGGCAATGAGAATCTTAGTGTTTGGTATGACGGAGAACCCTGGAGGCGTTGAGAGTTTCCTGGTCAATTATTATCGTCATATAGACAGAAATAAAATACAGTGGGACTTCCTGTGCAATTCGCACAATCCGGTTGCGTACGAGGATGAGTTGATAAGCCTTGGCGGTCGGTGCTTCCATATCTCGGCCAGAAGCGCAGACAGGCAGAAATATCGGCAGGAGCTTGACTCTGTTTTTAAGGAACATGCGAAAGAGTGGAGCGCAATCTGGGTGAACGTGTGTAGCCTTGCCAACATTGATTATTTGAAGGTTGCAAAAGAATACGGGATCGAAAAGCGAATCATACACAGTCATAACTCGCAGAATATGGATAATTGGCTGCGCGGACTGTTACATAAATGGAACAAGCGACAGATCGGGAAAATTGCCACGGATTTCTGGGCTTGCTCCGAGGACGCGGCAAAGTGGTTTTACAGTGGTGAGACACTGAAAAAGGCCGTGGTGATCCACAACGCAATTGATGTGGAACGTATGCGTTTTGACGAGGAAAAAAGAAAAGCCATCCGCACAAAATACGGATGGAAGGATAAGTATATTATCGGAAATGTTGGAAGACTTCATTTCCAGAAAAATCAAAGCTTCGCACTTGATATTTTTGTGGAATATCTGAAAAAGAACAAGAATGTACTTCTTGTTCTGGTCGGGCAGGGTGAAGACGAGCGGATGCTGAAAGAGAAGGTTGATAAGCTGGGCATAGCGGATAGAGTATTCTTCGCCGGGTTGCAAAGCGACATTCAAGCGTGGCTGAGCTGTTTTGATTTGTTTCTGTTCCCATCAAAGTTCGAAGGCTTAAGTATAGTAGCTTTGGAGGCACAAGCCAATGGCTTGACCACAATTTCTTCAAAAAAAGTTATTCCGGCTGAGGTCAAAATGAATGATAACTTCTATTTCATGGATTTGGAGGCCGGAGCCGAAGCGTGGAGCAAACAGATTGAAGAGATAAGTGGATACGAGCGCGCTGAGTACAGCGAGGTGAAGAAACGTTTCGCTGAAAAGGGCTACGACATAGACACAGAGACAGGCAAGCTGGAAACACTGTTGATGGGCTAAGACGATGAAAGAGGAAGCAGTTTTATGGATAAATATCAAATTGTAGAGACGACCGAACAATTCAATCATGCCGGAACAAAAGCCACCGCAGATATTTCGGTGGTCGCCGAGAAAATGGGCTTTCAAAAGCTCTATCTGAAGATGCGCACCACAAAGTCGGGCTATCTTGCAAAGGCGCAGCGTCAGGTGGGGTATTATATTGACTGGAACAACTGTTATCAGGCGATAACATATGGTAGCGTTGTGTTGTTGCAGCATCCGTTCCATTATTCGCAACTCACAAGAGAGAAGTTGCTCTACAAGCTGAAAAAGGAGAAGAAAGTCAAGTTTATCTCGGTTGTGCATGATGTGGAGCTATTGAGAGCGTTCCGCTACAACGACTACTACAAAAGAGAGTTTGAGGTCATGCTTGATATTGCGGATGTTATCATCGTCCACAATCAGGTGATGCTTGATTGGTTTGTGGGGCGCGGTGTGCCAAGAGAAAAGCTCGTCAATTTGAAGTTGTTTGATTATTTGATCGACGCTCCGGTACCCAAGACGGTTGCTTTTGAAAAAAGCATCAATATCGCCGGCAATCTGGATGTGACAAAATGCGGCTATATCAGTCAATTGGGTCAGCTTGAAGGCGTAAAGGTGAATCTATACGGCCCGAATTTCGACGAGAAAATGCGCCAATGTAGCAATATTGACTATCATGGCTCCTTTCCTATTGACGAGATACCAAACCAGCTTAATAAGGGCTTTGGACTTGTCTGGGATGGAGAAAGTATTGATGGCTGCAAGGGGCTTCCAGGGCAGTATTTGAGATACAACAATCCGCATAAGATGTCGCTTTACATAGCCTCGGGGCTTCCAATAGTTATCTGGAAAGAGGCTGCGCAGGCTAGATTTGTTGAAGAAAATGGGATTGGGATATGCGTGGGTAGCCTTGAAGAAATAGGTGGTACTTTATCACGCATGTCTGAAAACGAGTATTGTGGTCTTATCGAGAATGTAAATAAAATAAACAATGAAGTTACAACTGGAAAATATGCGGAGAACGCGCTTTATTTGAGCATTAAAATGCTTTAAATCAATAACTAAGAGAATTACGTCAATTTTTACGATGGAGGAATGCATGAAACTAAACCACAAATCCCACTCGCTTCGGAAGATGTATGACATTATATTATATTTGATGGCATTATCTTTTATCCTTTCGTTCGGTTCGATGTATACCGTAATAACTGATTATTATGACGCAGGCATTACAGATTCGCTATTCGTTAAAATTTTCTGCGTTGTGGGATTTATATATTGGATCTTGTTTGTCTCAAAAAAGAATAAGATTAAAATTAAAATAAATGCTCTGATTTTCCCACTCACAGTCGTTGCTTATTTTGCTATATATTTGTTGTTTACTGGAATTGCCGTGATGCCCTGCATTTCCCAAATGGTTTTGCCGTTTACCTTATTATTTATGATTTGTGCGCAAGAAGGTTCAAAGCTTTTTCTTGAAAAATTTTTTGATAAATATTCACAAATAATGACGTTAATAGCAATTGTCTCACTTGTGTTTTATTTTTTAGGTACACTTGGTGGCATGCTTCCTAAGAGCGAAATACAATATTACAATAATCGCTGGACTTATAGCTGCTATAGCTATTTTAATATTTACTTTGAGAATCCTTTACAAAATCTGTCTTATGCACCACGAAATGTCGGCATATTCATGGAAGCCCCTGGATTTGCGATTGCTCTCATATATGCCCTCTTTTGGAATTTGGTTAAGGAGAAAAAAAATAAATTTATAATTGTAATTCTATTCGTTACCATGGTGACAACTTTATCCACAACTGCAATCATTGTTGGCGGTCTTTTGATATCGTTGTATTATTATTTTAATGCAAAGAATCGCTCAATTAAAATAGCTTTAAGAGCATTTACACCATTACTTGTTGTATTGGCTGCGTGGATGATATATCTGATTATGAAGACAAAAATGACAACGGGAAATTATGGGTCTGTTTTGATCCGGCTTGACGATATTGGAGCTGCCTGGAAATCGTTTCTACAAGCTCCAATCTTTGGAGTCGGTTTCTATAATCTTGAGGCAATTTACAGTAACTTCACCTATAATACATTAAAAGGTGATCCGACATTTGGATTTATAAATATTCTTGCTTATGGTGGAATATATTTAGGCCTTTACTATTACGGAGGACTACTATGGTTTGTTAAATCGAATATTCTTGACAAAAATGGAAAAATCTTGTTCGTTTTTATGATGAGCGCTCTTTTATGTTCTAGCCCAATGCAGTATAGTATTATGCTATATCTATTTATAAGTGCTGGATATGTTGCTAAGCTTAGCATAGCACCTCGGCTAAAATGAATAAAAACTGTCATGTAAATAAAGAATACAATTTATCAAATGGAGAAAATGGATGAGACAGAAATCTCTAAAACTAAATTTCATTATGAACGCCATCCTTACGATGTCCCAGTTCATTTTTCCGCTTATCACTTTTCCGTATGTTTCGCGTATATTACTGCCGGAAGGCACCGGAAAAGTCTCGTTTGCCACATCGGTAATATCCTATTTTGCAATGTTTGCACAGCTCGGTATTCCTACATATGGAATTCGGGCTTGTGCGCAGGTGCGTGATGATCAGGAGAAGCTAACCCGTACAACACAGGAAATTTTTATCATTAATTTTGTGATGACTATCCTTGCGTACATTGTGTTTTTTGGTGGATTATTCACGGTTCCCCGGTTGCGTCAAGATAAAATGCTATTCCTTATTGTCAGCACAACACTACTATTCAATGCAATTGGAATGGAATGGCTGTACAAAGCATTGGAGCAGTATACATATATAACGGTTCGGTCTGTTATTTTTAAATTCATTGCACTTATAGCTATGTTTGTACTGATTCATGAGAAAAAAGATTATGTAATCTATGGAGGCATTTCAATCTTTGCTGCGTCTGCATCCAATGTATTTAATTTTGTGTATGCACATAAATATGTTGGCATGAAGCCAATCGGCGAGTATAACTTCAAAAGGCATTTAAAGCCAGTTGCTGTGTTCTTTGCAATGTCATGCGCTACGACGGTATATACGAACCTGGACACCGTGATGCTTGGATTCATGAAGACCGACACTGATGTCGGATATTATAATGCTGCAGTAAAAATAAAAGGAATTCTGGTTGGTGTTGTGACATCCCTGGGGACAGTGTTATTGCCACGAGCCTCATATTACGTGGAACATGGTATGAAAGAAGCCTTTCTGAGAATCACAAATAAAGCAATCACATTTGTATTTTTGATTGCCACTCCTTTAATGGTTTATTTTATGCTGTTTGCGAAGGAAGGTATTTTCTTCCTTTCTGGGGAAGCATATGAAGGTTCTGTTCTTCCGATGCAGATTATTATGCCGACGTTGCTTTTCATTGGGCTTTCAAATATCATGGGTATTCAGATATTAGTGCCCCTGGAAAAAGAAAAAGTAGTTCTTTATTCTGAAATTGCTGGAGCAGTGGTAGACCTGATCATCAACTGGATTTTGATTCCATCAATGGCATCTGCTGGTGCTGCAATCGGCACATTGGTCGCTGAAGCAGTTGTGACAATTTGGCAGTATGTGGCTTTAAAAGATACAGTATCCGATGCATATAAACAGGTACATTATATTCCTATAATTTTAGGTATAGCATTGGGCTCTCTTGCGTCATTTTGGACGAAAACGTTGGGATGGCATGAATTCTTTACTTTGGCAGTTTCAGCGGTGATTTTCTTTGCTGTTTATGGTGTGGTATTATTAGTGGCTAAGGAGCCTTTGACGATAGAGATTTTTAATCAGGTAATCAGCAAAGTAATGAAGAAAAGAAAAACAAATTGATAATGGGGGAAAGAGAATATGTACGATTATTTAGTAGTGGGTTCCGGTCTTTACGGAGCTACGTTCGCTCAGCAGGCGAAAGCACATGGAAAGTCCGTTCTGGTTATTGATAAGAGACCGAACATTGCAGGAAATGTTTATACAGAAAAAGTAGAGGGCATCAACTTTCACAAATACGGTGCGCATATCTTTCATACCAACAACAGGGAAGTCTGGGAGTATTTACAGCAATTTACTGTGTTTAATCGATTCACGAATTCACCTGTAGCCAATTATAAGGGCGAGTTGTACTCCATGCCCTTTAATATGTATACTTTTAACAAAATGTGGGGCGTTGTGACTCCGGAAGAAGCGCAAGCTAAGATTGACGAGCAGCGCAAGGAGATTACAGGTGAGCCGCAGAATCTGGAAGAACAGGCAATAAGCCTCGTGGGACGGGACATCTACGAGAAGCTCGTGAAGGGTTACACTGAAAAGCAGTGGGGTCGTGACTGTAAGGAACTTCCGGCTTTCATCATCAAACGTTTACCGGTGCGACTGATCTTTGACAACAATTATTTTAATGCTCTTTACCAGGGCATTCCGGTCGGCGGTTACGCTATGATGGTTACCAATATGCTGGATGGCATTGAGGTTAGACTTGGTGTGGATTATCTGGAGAAGAAAAACGAACTGGATGCTTTGGCTGAAAAGGTAATCTACACAGGTCCAATTGATGCTTATTTTGGTTACAAGCTTGGTTATCTGGAATATCGTTCTGTACGTTTTGAGAATGAGATATTGGATAAGCCGAATTTTCAGGGAAACGCAGCAGTGAATTATACAGACCGGGAAACACCATGGACAAGAATTATTGAACACAAATGGTTTGAGTTTGGAAAAGATGAAAACGGCAATGACCTGCCAAAGACCATCATCAGCCGTGAATACAGTTCTGAGTGGAAGCCGGGGGACGAACCGTACTACCCGGTGAATGATGAGAAGAATGGGCAGCTCTACGCAGAGTACAAGAAGCTGGCAGATGGCGAGAAGAAGGTCATCTTCGGCGGAAGGCTTGGCGAGTACAAGTATTATGACATGGACGCTGTTATTGCATCGGCGCTGGAGATGAGTAAAAGAGAACTAAAGCAGAAGGAATTAATTTGATGAGGAATAGAATTGCATCCCTGGATACTGCAAAAGGAATAGCCATTTTGGCAGTTATACTGGGACATTATTTTCAGGAATTTAGTCCTGATAAAATGAATATTGTGTATTGTTTCCATATGCCTTTATTTTTTTTGATAAGTGGATATTGTCTCAGCATAAATAAAACATTTAAGGACTTTGCAAAATCAAAAATCCATCGATTGCTGATTCCTTATGCGGTGACGGCTGTTATTTGGGGTTGTCTGCAAACGCTGAAAAGTTTCATAAAAAATGGAGCATTAGACGGCGTAAAACAGGCAATTAAATGTATCTACGCCATTTTATACGGGGGAGGGCAAGGACAAGGTTCTTTTTATCTTACCAAGTCGTTAGAATGGAAAGCAATTGGTTGTGAAGTAGGCATGCTGTGGCTCCTTCTTGCACTTCTGTGGGGAAGCTTGTTTGTTTATGGAATAGCAAAATTTAAAAGTCGCACAGTTCAATGCATGGTGGTTATTGTAATTGCTATGTTTGGTTATTTGTCTGCACAGTACATTGTTCTGCCATTCAGCATACAACAGGGAATGCTGGCAACAAGCTATCTGTACATCGGATTAACGGCTAAACAATACGGCTTAACTGATAAAATTAAGCTGAATTTTATCAACTGCTCGCTTTGCTTAATTGGTTTTGTATCATGGATTTTAATGAGCAAATTTTCGCTTTTGGAAATGTATTGCAATTCTTATAAGTATGGTATATTAGACTGGTTGACATCCATTGTTATCAGTTGTTTTATAATTGTAATATGTCAGTTAATTTTAAGCAAGAACAACACGATTCAAGCCGTTTTTTCTTGGTTGGGCAAGAATTCATTAATAATACTTTGTTTCCATTATATTGATGCTCGCATTTTTGGATTTATTGTGCACCGATTTGCAAGTATATTTGATCTCAACTTTTTATTAAATATGGTGATAGTGTTTATTGGCTCATGTTTGCTATATGTTTTAGGAGTCTGTGGAATGAATGTTGTAAAAAAGTGTTAGCGTCGGACGAAATCGGCTATTACGAGTCGGGAAAGGATGACCAATTTTCGTCGGATTAAAATAACCAATTGGTACTTGGTTTCCGGACGGAAGCATTATTCCACGGTGCTCTTGACATGAGCCTCCATCAGAACAATGTTAGGGGACAGGTACGGTGAATGCAATTTGAACAGAATTCAACTTGTTTTAAGACAATAGTGAGGTGACATATTTTCATGAGGAAAATCCAATGTGCCTAAAGATTGAAAGTATAAATATGCGAGAAATAGGGGACGTTACTGCGTTTAGAATTACAAAATTATACTTGGAGATGAGAATAATGAAGTTTACAGAGATGATAACAGAATTGAATACACACGGACAGGAGCAAGTCGCAGAGAGACTGCAGGCATTGAGTGGTTCGCAACAGGAGAAGCTTGCTTCTCAGGTTTCCAAGATTGACTGGAGTGTTGTTGAAAGCATTGCGAACAAGGAATCTGAGACTGGTGAGAAGAGCGTTGAGCCACTTACCGCTGTGGAGCAGAAGGATATTGAGACTAATAAGGACAAGTACAGCAAGGCTGGTCTGGATGCAATTAAGGCGGGAAAAGTAGCCGCAGTATTACTTGCCGGTGGACAGGGTACCAGACTTGGACTGGACAAGCCAAAGGGAACCTTGAATGTTGGTGTGGACAAAGAGTTATATCTTTTTGAACAGCTTATTAAGAATATCATGGATGTTGTGAATCAGGCAGGCGTATGGGTTCCTCTTTATATTATGACAAGCGAAAAGAATAATGAAGACACCATTGCGTTTTTTGAAGAGCACAATTATTTTGGATATGATAAGAGCTATGTTCGCTTTTTTGTTCAGAATATGGTTCCGTCGGTGGATTATGATGGAAAGCTCTATATGGAAGCGGAAGATAGCCTTTCCATGTCACCAAATGGTAATGGTGGATGGTTTCTTTCTATGCTTTCCGCAGGACTGGAGCAGGATTTAAGAGATAAGAAGATTGAATGGATCAATGTGTTTGCTGTTGATAATATTCTGCAGAGAATCGCAGATCCTGCATTTGTAGGAGCAACCATTCTTTCCGGTTGTGAGTGCGGTTCCAAGGTGGTGCGCAAAGTTGCGCCGGATGAAAAGGTTGGGGTGATGTGCCGCGTAAATGGTCATCCTTCCATTATTGAATATTATGAGATGTCCGACGAGCTTGCTTCCATGAGAAGAGAAGATGGTGAGCTGGTCTATGGATTTGGAGTAATCCTGAATTACTTATTCCGTCTGGACAAGCTGTTTGAAATTGCAGACAGAAATTTACCATTACATATTGTGGAGAAGAAGATTCCGTATATTAATGATAATAATGAACTCATCAAACCGGATGCTCCGAATGGATACAAGTTTGAGACACTGGTACTGGATATGGTGGAGATGATGGATGACTGTCTTCCATATGAGGTTGTCAGAGAGCATGAATTCGCACCGATTAAGAACAAGACCGGTCAGGATTCACTGGAGAGCGCAAGAGAGCTGTTGAAGGTGAATGGGATTGAGTTCTAGATTCATAGGTAAGAGAAGTTAATGGTTGTAAAAATGACGCGGTGAATATTATGACAGTATTATTAGCAGGCGGAGCCGGTTATATCGGTTCCCACACAGCAGTAGAATTATTAAATGCAGGACACGAGGTTGTAATTGCAGATGACTACAGCAACAGTTGCCCGGAAGCTGTGAATCGTATCGAAGAACTTACCGGTAAGAAGGTCGTTTCTTACGAAGCTGACGTGAAGGATGCAGAAGCGGTAAGAAAGATTTTTGCAGAGAATAAGATTGACTGCGTGATTCACTTTGCAGGGCTGAAGGCAGTAGGAGAATCGGTACAGCAGCCAGTTCGCTATTACAGAAATAATATTGATACAACATTGACTTTGCTTGAATGCATGAAAGAAGCAGGCGTACACAGATTTGTATTTTCTTCTTCAGCAACTGTTTATGGGGAAGAAAACAAGATTCCGTATGTGGAGACAATGAAGCGTGGAAGCTGTTCGAATCCATATGGCTGGACAAAGGTAATGATGGAGGAGATTCTTGAGGACGCAGCAAAGGCGGACCCGGAGCTGACGGTAGTGCTTTTACGATACTTCAATCCAATTGGAGCACATGAATCAGGAAGAATTGGCGAGGATCCACAGGGCATTCCGAATAACCTTATGCCATACATTGCACAGGTAGCAGTAGGCCGCCGCGATCATTTAACCATTTTTGGAGATGACTATCCGACTCCGGATGGAACCTGCCGTAGAGATTACATTCATGTCATGGATTTGGCAGACGGTCATGTTCGTGCTGTAAACTATGCTAAAGATGCCAAAGGGGTAACCGTTTTCAATCTTGGAACCGGAACACCATACAGTGTATTGGATATTGTTCATACTTTTGAGGATGCCAATGGAATTAAGATTGCCTACGAGATGGGACCGAGAAGAGCCGGTGATTTGCCGGAGTTTTGGGCTGATTCCAATAAAGCAACACAGGTTCTTAGCTGGGAGGCAAAGAGAAATCTGCAGGATATGTGCAGAGACACCTGGAATTGGCAGAAACAGAATCCGAATGGGTATCGCCAAGGGTTAGGGGAAGATAAGTGATTGGTATTGTAAAGAGTATTATTACAAACGTGCTTACAGCACTATATCATCCATTTGGATTCTCTGTTTTACTGGTAGCGTTGTTTATGTTTTTGCATCTATATTGTGAATGCTCCTTTAAAATAGCATATTTTTGATATAGTTGCTTGTCACGAGATTGCTCTGTATACTGTCATTAGTCTACAGAAAGAAAAAAGCCTCAGAGCACCCTCCCTGACAAGTCGTGTACTCTGAGACCTGGTAAAAACCATGTTCATTATAGCAGAATATTCGCTTATCCGCAACGAAGCAGACGGTGTTTTTTATTAAGAGCAGTGAAAATGGTTACTTTTCACGGGTATGCAAATTGACTTCGTCAAAACGACGAAATTGAAAAATCTTTTTTGTGGATAAGTCATGGGAATCCCTGTAGGCATGTGAATGTCTACAGGGATCTTTTTCGTAAACGCATGATAGCGAGTACCTTGACAGCTGTAAGCCGCTTTCGCGGCTTGCCACATATTTCTATTTTGGTTTTCTTATGTGCTCCGGTAAATTCGGAGACCATGGTAACAGATCTTTAAAAAATGATCGATCTGTTTCTTCCATATGGTTTGGGATCTCCGTTAGGAGATATTCAAAGTAATCATATGGTTTTAAGGTAAGCGCTTTTTAATTCGTAAACGGTAGAATACGAGTACCTTTTTATTCACTTCAAGTTATGCCATAATCATACTCAACAAAATAACATAGTCAAAAAAGTTTAGTACTTAACTTTTTTAACTGACTATGATTCAGAGGAGGAATCTTATGGCTACGCAAACCAGCCTTGTAGCTCAGCAGGTCAGGATCAGACAATGGGCAGAACAGATCCGGAATTGTCAGAACCGTCCCAAAGGGATGGATGTTGAAACCTGGTGTACCCAAAATAATCTTACAAAAGCCAACTATTATTACCGTCTCCGGCGTGTCAGGCAGATATACCTGGATCAGATGCAGGACACAGAAACCACTGCTTTTGTGGAACTGCCCGCACCTGCACCAGATCCAAAGAAAACAGATACTCCAAAAGAATCCGGTACATGCATTTCAGCAGGAACTCTGCCAATGATCCGTATTAAAAATACCATGGGACTGTCAGCTGAGATATTTTCCGGTACTTCACTGGAAATGCTCTGCCATCTCATAAAGGCTTTTACCCATGCTGAATGATGCAGATGCTTCCGGATTTAAAAAGGTGTATCTGGCGATGGGATTTACGGATCTCCGTCGTGGGATCGATGGACTGGCAACAATCGTACACTTTCAGTTTAAGCTTGATCCTTACGACAAAAATACACTGTTTCTTTTCTGTGGAAGAAGATGTGACCGGATCAAAGCACTGCTCTGGGAAGGCGATGGTTTTCTCCTTATGTACAAGAGACTCGATAATGGTGCATTCCGTTGGCCCCGTTCGGCAGATGAGGCAATGGCGATCACAGACGACCAGTACCGTATGCTGATGCAGGGACTGGAGATCGTTGCACGCCATCCGATCTCTGAGCTGAAAGAGACACCCCGCATTATGTAGCCTGTGCAAAATGCCGAAAATAAAAAAGTACCAAAACTGTAAAAATGATGTGTATCAACCGGATGAAAAAAGGTTATCCACAAACAGTCTTTTCTCATTCCATTTGTTATCGTGTGAATAGAAAAACTGTTGTGGATAATACATCTGAAAAGCTGTAAAACAACGGCTTTCCAGATGTATTATCCACCGTCATTATGACGAAAGCCCATATCTGAAGGATTGGCGGAAATACAAAAATTCTGTTATAATCGGAATCAGTATAAAGACAGGAGTTCCGGTTATGACGATCAAGTACACAAAAGAACAACTGAATAAGTTTGATAAGGATCTGCTGATAGAGCTTTTTCTTGGGATGCAGGGACAGATGGAAGAATTGTCCAGGCAAACGCAGGCCTTAAATGACAGGATGCAGCTGATGATGGAACAGATGGTCCTTTTCCAGAAGAACCGTTTTGGCAGATCCAGCGAAAAAATGGCGGATTCTGAACAGATACGTTTCATGGAAGTAGACGGGACTATCGTATTCTTTAATGAAGCAGAGGCAGTCTGCGACCTGGATGCACCGGAACCTGATGACCTGGAATTGAAAGCACCCAAAAAGAAAAAACAGCCAGAGAAAAAAGCGGCTGACATAGCAGGGCTGACAGTAAAACGTATTGATCACTATCTGAAAGAGGAAGAACTGACGGCTGAGTTTGGTGAAAACGGATGGAAACAGCTTCCGGATGCCATTTCCCGATGTTATCAGTTCATTCCGGCCAGTGTCGTGATAGAGGAACATCATATCGGCGTTTATTCCAGTAAACTGGATGAACACATGATAAAGGCACCCCATCCCAGAAATCTGCTTCATGGAAGCCTTGTATCCCCGTCCCTTGCTGCGGCAGTCATAAATGGTAAGTATGTAAATGCGGTACCTCTCTACCGTCTTGAAAAAGAATTCGAAAGGTACGGGCTTGCCATTACCAGACAGAACATGGCGAACTGGATGATCCGTCTTGGGGAAGAATATCTGGGAACCATGTATGATTATCTGCATAAACTTCTGTATGATTATCATGTGATACAGGCAGATGAGACTCCTGTACTTGTAAATAAGGACGGGCGTCCTGCCGGCAGCCAGAGTTACATGTGGGTGTACCGGTCCGGCTTTATGTACCGGGATCGTCAGATCATCCTTTATGAATACCAGAAAACGCGTAATGCATCCCATCCCCGGGAATTCCTGAGGGATTACACCGGGATCTGTGTTACGGATGGGTACCAGGTATATCATACATTGGAAAAGGAGCGTGAAGATCTGAAGATCGCAGGCTGCTGGGTTCACTGCAGGCGCAGGTTTAACGATGCACTGGAAGTGATACCAAAAGCACACCGAAAGGAATCGATCCTGCATCTGATCATGAAACAGATACAGGCCATTTACCGGGAAGAGGGAAAACTGTCTGATTTTTCTACGGAAGACAGGCTTATGCAGCGTCAGCTTGTGGTAAAACCACTGGTGGATGCTTTCTTTGCGTACCTGAAACAGAATGAACCTAAGATTCCAAAGAACGGTAAAATACGGGAAGCATTTACATATGCACTGAACCAGGAAAGCTACCTGAAAGTCTTTCTGGAAGATGGGGATGTTCCAATAGACAACAATGCCAGCGAACGTGCGATCCGTGGATTCTGTATAGGGAAGAAAAACTGGGAGATGATCGATACGGTCAATGGAGCCAATAGTTCAGCGATCATCTACAGTATCGCAGAAACTGCAAAGGCGAATAACCTGAAACCTTTCGATTATTTCGAATATCTGCTTACGGAGATTCCCAAACATGTAGATGACAAAAACACAGATTTTCTTGCAGAACTTCTGCCATGGTCAGATATGTTGCCCGAAAACATTAGAAAGCCGCAAAAAGCCAGCGGAAAATAAACAGACCGCAAAAGCGGTCTGCTATTTGTCAAGGTACTCGTATTCTACCGTTTACTTTAATTCGACGACTTGCTCTAGCTTGAAATAACCTTCATAATTATAGCTAGGAAATGCAAGCATTTTACTCTCTAATCACTGCTGGAAATGCGAGCGTTTCACTTCACCTCTTATGAAGTAAACGGTAGAATACGAGTACCTTTTTATTCACTTCAAGTTATGCCATAATCATACTCAACAAAATAACATAGTCAAAAAAGTTTAGTACTTAACTTTTTTAACTGACTATGATTCAGAGGAGGAATCTTATGGCTACGCAAACCAGCCTTGTAGCTCAGCAGGTCAGGATCAGACAATGGGCAGAACAGATCCGGAATTGTCAGAACCGTCCCAAAGGGATGGATGTTGAAACCTGGTGTACCCAAAATAATCTTACAAAAGCCAACTATTATTACCGTCTCCGGCGTGTCAGGCAGATATACCTGGATCAGATGCAGGACACAGAAACCACTGCTTTTGTGGAACTGCCCGCACCTGCACCAGATCCAAAGAAAACAGATACTCCAAAAGAATCCGGTACATGCATTTCAGCAGGAACTCTGCCAATGATCCGTATTAAAAATACCATGGGACTGTCAGCTGAGATATTTTCCGGTACTTCACTGGAAATGCTCTGCCATCTCATAAAGGCTTTTACCCATGCTGAATGATGCAGATGCTTCCGGATTTAAAAAGGTGTATCTGGCGATGGGATTTACGGATCTCCGTCGTGGGATCGATGGACTGGCAACAATCGTACACTTTCAGTTTAAGCTTGATCCTTACGACAAAAATACACTGTTTCTTTTCTGTGGAAGAAGATGTGACCGGATCAAAGCACTGCTCTGGGAAGGCGATGGTTTTCTCCTTATGTACAAGAGACTCGATAATGGTGCATTCCGTTGGCCCCGTTCGGCAGATGAGGCAATGGCGATCACAGACGACCAGTACCGTATGCTGATGCAGGGACTGGAGATCGTTGCACGCCATCCGATCTCTGAGCTGAAAGAGACACCCCGCATTATGTAGCCTGTGCAAAATGCCGAAAATAAAAAAGTACCAAAACTGTAAAAATGATGTGTATCAACCGGATGAAAAAAGGTTATCCACAAACAGTCTTTTCTCATTCCATTTGTTATCGTGTGAATAGAAAAACTGTTGTGGATAATACATCTGAAAAGCTGTAAAACAACGGCTTTCCAGATGTATTATCCACCGTCATTATGACGAAAGCCCATATCTGAAGGATTGGCGGAAATACAAAAATTCTGTTATAATCGGAATCAGTATAAAGACAGGAGTTCCGGTTATGACGATCAAGTACACAAAAGAACAACTGAATAAGTTTGATAAGGATCTGCTGATAGAGCTTTTTCTTGGGATGCAGGGACAGATGGAAGAATTGTCCAGGCAAACGCAGGCCTTAAATGACAGGATGCAGCTGATGATGGAACAGATGGTCCTTTTCCAGAAGAACCGTTTTGGCAGATCCAGCGAAAAAATGGCGGATTCTGAACAGATACGTTTCATGGAAGTAGACGGGACTATCGTATTCTTTAATGAAGCAGAGGCAGTCTGCGACCTGGATGCACCGGAACCTGATGACCTGGAATTGAAAGCACCCAAAAAGAAAAAACAGCCAGAGAAAAAAGCGGCTGACATAGCAGGGCTGACAGTAAAACGTATTGATCACTATCTGAAAGAGGAAGAACTGACGGCTGAGTTTGGTGAAAACGGATGGAAACAGCTTCCGGATGCCATTTCCCGATGTTATCAGTTCATTCCGGCCAGTGTCGTGATAGAGGAACATCATATCGGCGTTTATTCCAGTAAACTGGATGAACACATGATAAAGGCACCCCATCCCAGAAATCTGCTTCATGGAAGCCTTGTATCCCCGTCCCTTGCTGCGGCAGTCATAAATGGTAAGTATGTAAATGCGGTACCTCTCTACCGTCTTGAAAAAGAATTCGAAAGGTACGGGCTTGCCATTACCAGACAGAACATGGCGAACTGGATGATCCGTCTTGGGGAAGAATATCTGGGAACCATGTATGATTATCTGCATAAACTTCTGTATGATTATCATGTGATACAGGCAGATGAGACTCCTGTACTTGTAAATAAGGACGGGCGTCCTGCCGGCAGCCAGAGTTACATGTGGGTGTACCGGTCCGGCTTTATGTACCGGGATCGTCAGATCATCCTTTATGAATACCAGAAAACGCGTAATGCATCCCATCCCCGGGAATTCCTGAGGGATTACACCGGGATCTGTGTTACGGATGGGTACCAGGTATATCATACATTGGAAAAGGAGCGTGAAGATCTGAAGATCGCAGGCTGCTGGGTTCACTGCAGGCGCAGGTTTAACGATGCACTGGAAGTGATACCAAAAGCACACCGAAAGGAATCGATCCTGCATCTGATCATGAAACAGATACAGGCCATTTACCGGGAAGAGGGAAAACTGTCTGATTTTTCTACGGAAGACAGGCTTATGCAGCGTCAGCTTGTGGTAAAACCACTGGTGGATGCTTTCTTTGCGTACCTGAAACAGAATGAACCTAAGATTCCAAAGAACGGTAAAATACGGGAAGCATTTACATATGCACTGAACCAGGAAAGCTACCTGAAAGTCTTTCTGGAAGATGGGGATGTTCCAATAGACAACAATGCCAGCGAACGTGCGATCCGTGGATTCTGTATAGGGAAGAAAAACTGGGAGATGATCGATACGGTCAATGGAGCCAATAGTTCAGCGATCATCTACAGTATCGCAGAAACTGCAAAGGCGAATAACCTGAAACCTTTCGATTATTTCGAATATCTGCTTACGGAGATTCCCAAACATGTAGATGACAAAAACACAGATTTTCTTGCAGAACTTCTGCCATGGTCAGATATGTTGCCCGAAAACATTAGAAAGCCGCAAAAAGCCAGCGGAAAATAAACAGACCGCAAAAGCGGTCTGCTATTTGTCAAGGTACTCGTATTCTACCGTTTACT